>Ga0210059_1011818_pt1 | contig 13300 bp, 5 predicted proteins | sample Ectturendosymbi2_FD_188042 | JGI IMG/M metagenome (GOLD analysis project Ga0210059, IMG submission 188042) | Ecteinascidia turbinata endosymbiont from Florida, USA - Sample 2 (SPAdes) (version 2) | ecosystem: Host-associated > Tunicates > Ascidians > Unclassified | place: Key West, Florida...
AGCCTCGCTTCTTTTGCTTTATATTTGCTTGATCAAAAACATATTTCATCATTTTCGGCCTGTTGCCTCACCGCTAAAGGTGAGCGCGCTGGAGAGGGTGGTGGACAAAAACAAAAAAAAAATGTCTACATCTAAGGCTGTCTTTGTCATGAGCTCCATGCTCGCGAAAACTTGGGGTCCCATGTATGCCTTTCGATTCGATGTGCAAAAAGCTGATCAACTCTGGGCACCACGCAAATTATGCTAAAAATCGTCCGCCATATATTATATCACCTGCCTTGTCCTCCCACGCCTGCGGGTATCGAAAAACATAAAGTGCTTTGCATACATGAAATAAATTTGTTTTTTCAAAATTTTGGATAGTCTACCCGGAACGACGCTACCAGTTGTGCAGATGGAACCACTACAATCAGCCGCAGTGTTCGAATCGTACATTAATCATCAGCGTTGCATCAAAAGCTTTTGCTGAATTTTATTTACGAAGCTTTTTTGTCCTGCTTTTCATAGAAATAAGGATGAAAAGTGAATTCAGTATGATCGTAATTGCTAGTAAATTTTGTTTAATGAATTCCAAATATAAACGTTACCATTTTTTGACAACGTTGAAGCCGGAAAAATTGGTTCTTCTTTTCGAGTCACTCCAACCTCGTACGCGTCCGCAGCAGTGTTCCACGCACAGTCTTGCATTGGGAGAAAGGACAGCAAGGTCCGATTTTGTGAATGCTGTTCATAGCTGCAGACAGGAAATAAGATGGGCCACTGTTTGTTCCTTCCCACAATAGCAGCTGGCATCACCGTGATTTTTCTACCCCCACTTAACCGGACTGGCTGTGCAGAACCCATCGCAGTTCTCAAGCGGTTTAGGCAGACCCGGAAAAGCCTATCTTGCTAGAGCCAGGGGGAAATGATCGCTGTGGGGTGACGGCCAATTCCCTTGTTTTTTTCTGCGAGGTGTTCTTGCCACATGGATAGTCGATGGCATGGCTGTGAATTTGGTTGTTGATGGCATTTACGCACTGGAGGAAGCTGTGCCTAGATTTCAATCTTTCATTTGGTATTACATGGTTGAAGGGAGGATGTCGGGAATCGATTTCCTGCTTCAGTTTCTCTTGTTGGGATGACGCAGTTCTTCTGATGTACGGAGGAGCTGTGCCACACAAGTAGAGATTCTCTACATTGGTGGGTTTGAGGCAGCCGGTGATAGCATGGCATGCGCTATCAGGGTTGGGTCTAGCTTCGAGGCGCAATACCAAATAAGAATTGGGTTAAGTAAAGATTCTCCAATCAACCACTTCAGATGGTTGAATTACACTTGAACTTAATCTTTTTCAGCCAAACCATTTGCAATCGTAGTTGCTTTTTATGCTGTTTTTTAACTGTTCTACATTCGTTTGCTGTTTTTTAATTGATATAAAATTGACTTTGCTACTTGATGTTGCGTTAAACTGCTCAAACTTTCAAAAGAATACAAAAGTGTTTTAATATGTGAGGAAAATTTTGTAAAGAATTCTTGTAATCTTTGAATCAGTCTGATATCTCAAGATTTACTTCACAGCAGCGTGTTCATGTGTAGATGGTGATGTAAGCCAAAGATAAGCGCTTTCGGGATCAGTATTGGACTGCACAGCAAGAAACTTTGGCTGAAAAAAGCAGACATAGCTCAAAGTTTTTAAAAATGGATTGTCCATGAGGTGTTTATCAGTTTTATCGAAAACTCACTGTCCAGATCTTGCGGTTTTGAAGTCAATGATGCAACTGGTCAACATTAATTTGATGAAAGATGGTCTTATTTTACCTGTGGACGGATCTACTTTAAGTCCATGTGAATTAATGTAATTTAAGAAATTGAAGTTATTGGCAAAACATGTGCACAGAAGTAGGGCGTGAAAACTTCCATTTCTGTTTTTCACAATTACATTACAGTTTGGTTTTCCATTTGACAGGGCATCCCAAAGTACAATCTTCGCAACAAGCTTTAAGCAACTTTCACAAACTGCCTCAAAATGATCTTACCAGAAGGCTTTTGAACATTGTTCTCACATCTGAAACACAAACTAACCGAAAATAAATGATGTGGCTAAAAGGAAACGGTTCTTCTGATCAGTGCATAAGTGGTGAGGTCTGTTTTGCTGATTCCGCGTTGCGGTGACTTCTGTCAGCATGACATATGTGCAGTCCTGACTACGGAAATTTATCAAGAGTATATTTAGCGCAGCAATTGTAAAAGCTGTTAACGTGAGCGATGGTGGTTGCAGTGACATCATGGCTTTGTTCAGAACTGCAGTTTCTATACACACAGAGCGCATGACTTGGGCAGACGCTTACCAGCATCATTTTGAACGAATTTTCGCTAATTTTAGCCGAGCCTGGCAGTGTGTGTTAACGCTTTTGGCCTCAAGTTTCTTTCATGCAGTCGTATGTGTACTCTACTTGTTTATTCGCGATAACCAGTTTATTGGCTGTTGTATGGACAAAATACGTACATCACAAGCAAACACATTATTAAAACAGCTTATGGATTTGCATGCCTGCATGAAACAAATCGAAAAGATAAAATGTTGCAAGGCAGATGAAGTTGCGCTAATTTTCTGGAAAAAAAAACGCTTCAAACGAAAAGTTAAAATTGATAAAGTATTTGAATCAATATCTTGAACAATAGATATCTCTTTTGCAAGATTTTTCTTGAGATTGCTTTTAGCTAAGTAATATAGCAAACGTTTTCTAGATCCTAACTCTACTTTTTCAGTTGATTTTTGCTCAAACGAGAGTAAAGCAAGCAACTTCATTCGTTAAACGTTTTAAAATTTTTTCATTAAAAACAGTAAAACTAATTTTTGTTACTCGGCTATTGTATTTTTGAACATGAAATGAGCAATTAGACCAGCATTGATTGCTTTATGCAATGGTAAAGGTTCTCCAAGTTTTAGATTACCATGAACATGGAGCAGCTTTGCTGTTATATTTTTGTATTGTTGCAATGTCGAAAAACTATCCACGAAGTTAAAACTCAAGTTTTCGTGTGATTTTAGCTCTCACTTGAAAAACATCTGGTAAACTTAAGATATTCCAAATTTTATTAAGATGCTACTTTGCATAGCTGTTACAGTCTGATCTTATTTAAGATATCAAGAAAAAAGTTATCTTTCCATAAATAATCTTCTGCTCTGGCGTTTATGCTGATTTTGCATTAGAGTTACCTTACAAAATCAATATGATCAATATTGGTCAGCGGGAGATAGAGATGATTAAAAAACCAACAGCAAATGGTTAAGTTTACCCACAGGATAGCCAATTTCTTAAATGAGAGCTTAATGTTAGTGTTTTGTTCAGTAATTGTCGCAAATTATTTTATTTAGCGAAATAGCATCTCTATGAGTTGAAGCATTTTAGAATTGTTTTAAACTGATATGCAGCGATCTAATCGTTTGGATCTTTAAGAAAGGAGCGCTGCACCTGCCAACCATGCACGTCATTGTTATGTTGAGGAAAAAATCTGAGTCACTAGCAAAGTGGGCAGGTTGATGATGTGTCAGTATTTTGCAAATTTCTGAAATAGTAAAATGTTTTTATAACAAGCAATACGGTTATGTAAGTATCTCACTTTGAAGGTCACTGAAATTCGTGAATCGCGTTGGTTTGTGTCCTTCACAGGTAGGCTATATCGATTATTCGTAACTCATTATTTAACAATGGCATCTGTGAAAGAGCTGGAAAAAGCTGGAAAATCGCCGGGACTACAAATATGGCGCATTGAAAAGATGGAACTTGCTCCTGTTCAGAAAGCCCACTACGGAAGCTTCTTCACTGGAGATTCCTACATAGTTCTGCACACGATTGCAAACAAATGTTAGTACTGTACCTGCCGTTTCAAACAATGTTTTGCTGTAGCTGCTAGGCTAACTTCGTTCGGCAATGCCGTTTATGATGCTCAGCATTATTTCCTGTATCCTTCCCTGGTACATGAATCATAGCAGGCTTGCACATTGTTTTGGGATCTTTCCTTTTGTAACTGTACTTATGACAGTTTTCCTTCTTGCTGGTTCTGTGCAGTAAATGATCGTATGGAATAGCGACCTGGTTTTGTATGGCTGCAGCAAGTGATTTTACAAATAACCAGATTTAAGTATACAAACACCTTTTCAAGATCTCATTGCTGTTCAGTTTTTCAATGTTTCGTTTTTACACAATGTTTAAATTAATTTTAGTCGCTTTAAGTAAATCAGTTTGAAAAAAATGTCTGATAAGGATAACTGTTTAAGTCTTATGTCAAGGAAATACTTGTAATAAATATTTAACAAGATGCCGTTGTTACATATGGTAATAATGCCACAACAGGCAATAGTGTGGGGGAAAGACAAAGTATTGTTTTGGGCTGAAAAATAGTCTGCGCATGTCTTTTACCGCTCTATTTCCGACTACTTCCGCCTATAGCATGTCGTTTTTTCACCTTCAGATTTGTCCGAATCCAGTGCCCCAAACGTATAGGATGCGCTGCTAATATGGAACTAACGGACTATGTGAGCAGGCCCGTCGCCAGGATGTAGCAGCAGGGGGGCCAAAAAACAGAAAGAGGGGTCAAAAGCCAGAAAGGGGTGCCACATTTTTAAAATACACTATTGGATGTATGTAGCAACCGGGGGGCCAAACGTGAAATGGGGGGCACCAATTTCAAACACCACTGGCGCCCCCGGTGGCGACGCCCCTGTATGGGAGGCTGGCTCAAAACCACACTCTGTATCCTTGTCCAAAAGAAACTGTCGGTTTTGTCCATCAGCTCAAGTGCATGTCTTTTTCCTTGCCCCGCACTTTAATTATCCGTACCAAAAGTGTTCTTGTGCCGTCTCAGCGGGCTTACATTCATACATTGGTTAGCCCTGGTAATAGTTCATTTTTTGTACAGCGGGTGGGTTCACGTGGGATCTTCACTTCTGGCTTGGAGAAGAGTCATCTCAGGATGAACGTGGAGCCGCTGCAATCTTTGCTACGCAGATGGACGACAAGCTTGGTGGTTACCCAGTGCAGTATAGAGAACTCCAAAACTATGAATCTGCAACGTTTTCGGGCTACTTCAAAAAAGGCATACGTTACCAGGTGAAAATCTTGGAGTACTAAAGGTGTATACATACCGTTACGCAACTCCAAATCAAGGTTGTTTCAAAATGAAGTTCTTTCCATGAACAATCGCCAGCCACAGTGGATTTATAAAAAAAGACGATTTTTTACGAATTTCCAGATTTTTTACACTTACATTTCGCAACACTTTTCTATCGTACCAATTAATGTTGATGGATAGATGTTCTTTTTTAATATAAAAGTGTCACTTTTTACTTTTAAAGTGTCCCTTTCAATCGAGTATTGCAGGAGCAAAAAATACTATCACTAAAACTGAATCGGGAAAATTTTATTTGAAACAAAGAACCATGTGCTTTGCATTAAACCAAAACTAAAATTACAGACCTATCCAGCTTTCAATCGTGTTTCGTCCAAACAAAACATTTTGTAGATGTATTTAATGACATCGCATCATAAACTATGTTTGACATCGCATCATAAATTATTTTTGTTTTCTTTAAACGAGTTTCCACGTCTGCATGGAGCGTGATCATACTTTTTAATAAAAATTAACCAAACTTACGTGCATTTTCCAGAAAGGTGGAGTCGCTTCTGGTTTTTCCCACGCGCGTACCAATATTCGAGAAGCAAAGCGGCTTCTTCATGTGAAAGGAAGGAGATTTGTAAGAGCAACAGAGGTTGATATGAACTGGAAAAGCTTCAATCAGGGAGACATTTTCATTCTTGAAATCGATAACGTGAGTTTCATTCCCAGGCTAGTTTCTTTCCATTGCCTGAACAGTATTTTTTTAGTTTTTGTTTCTATCCAAACTCGTTTGTGCTTTTCAAGCGCCATTCGTACTTTTCACCTGACTCTTTCTTAATTGCACGTTGGAATTATAAAGAAAAATGCTTTTTTCACATTATTTATTACTTGAAGGCGGGATTATCCAGAAACGTGATTTATTTCCACTTCTTTTACCGGCTACGTCTACCAAAATCACTTATTTTCGCACTGATCTTTTTTCGTACCAGCTGGAACTATTCAGACAATTTTAACTTTTGTTGCTACAGATATAAGAAAGTTTTCCTGATAGTTAATTTTTTTGTAATTTACTTTTATGATCTTAATTCCTTGTTTTAAACGTAGTGAGAACCACAGACGGTTTCTTCTCTGTGTAGTTCATAGATATCAGCAATAGTTGAAACCAGCGTTATTAGCACATCTGGTCTGCCTACCTTTTAAATGATAGTTTAATCCGTTAAGTAAATATCGACATATGTGTAGGTTAGTAAAAATATGAAAGAGCAAACAAAATTGGAGAAAATATCCCGTTACCTGCCAATCATGGACGTAAACAGTAACGTGATGTTTGAAGTGTGTATGGTAAAGAATTCTTTACCCTATTCACTTTACGCGATATCTATTTACAGTTTAGTTTGTGTTTATATTTATAACTGATTTCAAACAAATTACAGTAGATACCGCTGACCAAACTGCCTACATAATGGTCACATAAAGAGTAAAAGCTGCAGGAAAGACCATAAAAATACGTTTTAATACCACGGCGTATACATACGATGTATAATTTGGTGCAAAACTTCTATCTGATTATTTTTCATTGGTAGCAACAAATTAATGGAGTCTTTTATTTACCCTCTCAAAGACGAAATCTGTATTAAATATTGAAAAATGTTACACCAAATGTTTCCAAGCAAAAAAATTATTTGTGGATCATCAACTTCCTAAAACCCCGAGCATTATACCAAGTCCTTTGTACAAGGCGTAAACGGAGACATGATAGCGGAATGTTAACTCTGCTGTTTATGCTGTAGGTTACAAAAAATGGCAATACAGTGTATGTTTTGGAGTGTGTTCTGAAAATTCCCCTGCTGAATACAGTGGACGGTTGAGCCAGTCTTTAGATCCAGAAATTGCGTTTTTTTACACGGTATTGACCAGGCAGTAGCGAAATATCCCCCGAAAAGCTCGATTTCACAACGGTCTCAGTTTAACGGAGATCTTGTGAGGTCGATTCTCTGGCGCTGCTGAGTTACTTGTCGGAGGGCTCCGTATGTCCCATGTTAACTTCTGCGCACTGTAATAAGTTCTTCAACAGTTAGCTTCGTCAATTGCTGCCAGCTAAATTTTAGCAGAAAAAAAAATTTAATACATTTTGAATTCATCTCAATCAATTTTTTGCTGAAGTAATGCTTCATGGAAATTCTGCTGAGTCCTGTAAACCACATTTAGGAAAACTGTCAAGAAGAAAACTAACCTTGGTTTTCAGTAATTCCTGGTAAATTAAACGTGCCCAGCGAAATAGTACTATTGCTGTTTCTTTCTTATTGAAATAAAGATCTCATAGGCCCATCAGATGACTTCTAAAAGTCTGTTAACAAACCTCTCGAGCTAGCATTTTGCGACCTTTGCATCACCTTCTGTTGTTTGCGACAATATGAAAGTATACCAGTCATAGGGATAGTCACCCATCTTTGCTAACTGCCTGGGTAGTTAGGTTCAAATTGCCTTGTTTCAACTTATCTGTCTAAACATGCTTATGTTGTTTTCTATACACCTCTATGATTCAAAACAAACCATAAAAATAAAACGCAACTTTAGAGTTTTTATTTTTTCAGGATATTTATCAATGGAATGGAAGTGTAAGCAATAGGTATGAGCGCCTGAAAGCCTGTGAATACGTCAACAAAATAAAAAATGAAGAAAAAGGTGGAAAAGGGATAATTCATGTCGTTGATGAAGGTGAACGGATACCGCAAAAAATGATGCAGGTACCAATGGCTAAATCTATCCGCTAAAACTTGCCATGGAAGATGATCATCTTCTTAATATCTCACTAAAAAACAATAAATACATGCGTTTTAAGCCGTTTTGTTTACAAACGTTTCCAACTTGAGCTTAAAAAATACCTGCTTCAGGTGCTAAAACCAGATTGCTGTTGCAAATGTATGGTAAGTGCACACTTCACATCTGGTTGGTTCAGTCATACAGACATAGCTTGTTCGTAGCCTACAATCTGAAAGCAGCAACGACAAAAAATTGCTGACTTTATACCTGTTGTTTTTCCAATGTAATTAAAATATTGTAGTCTTTTAATAATAACATTTGTTAGCTATTCATTCCACGGACAAAATGGTAAAATATTAAAAGTCACACTAAAAGAAATTAAGTACAGGTTCGTACCTTACTACAATCTACAAAAGCATCGTACCAGTCCACATACTACTGCCGGAGCCTGATATGCTGACAGATATTTTATCATTGCTCTTGTGTTGTATACATCGGGTAACTACCATATAAACGCCAAAATACAGAAAATCGTTAGTGAATAGCTTTTAATACATTGTACCAGCAATACAATGGTTATCCTGAAAAGAATGAACTGCAAAAGTACGATCACATACAGAGAAACACAAACAAACTTTTCACCGGTTAACCAAATCCTCCACATCCTGTGTCAGTGGTTTGCCCACCTACACTGACGAAGACAGAATAACGCGTCTTGTAAGTATGGAAGCAAGTTTCTGCCATACACCACCTTTCCTCTTTGCAAAACTTTAACTCAGGGGTGGGTAAACTATGCAGTGTAATGGCCACATTCTGAAATTCATACATTTAAAGGCCCACGTAATACATTACGTAAAGTATTTTTTTAATTTTTAATAGAGCCAAAAATAAGGTTACTTTTCTCGCGTTCTTTCTTTGGCATAATTTCAGTTTTTTATGCCAGTTTGCTGTAACTTCGAACTTTTCACGAGATCAGTACCTTGACTTCTTTCGCGGTTGTAAGTTGTATCAGAGCTGCAGCGTACTTCGTTTCAAAGATTTGTTTCAAACTGTATTCCACGAACGAAAAATTGTTTCATAACAATTCAAACCGATGATGCAGTCTCAATACTCTCCTCAAAGTCCGCTTTGGTGAGGTTCGGCCTTTGTTTTGGAAAGGCTCAAGTCTAGATCTCAAACATTTTGTCTCGAGACTTACAATGCCTACATGTATTTAGGCATAAAACTTTGCTGGAACACCCATTTTAAACTTTGCTTGGAAAAGAGCTTATTTAAATACAAAGCTCAAATAGTTCAACTTGTTCAGTGTTAGGTTGATCCTCGTGAAAAATGTGAGCAAAATTAGATAAAACTCCATAAACAGGGAGTCCGATAGTGCTGATGACATTTTTCATTACTCATGGGCCGAAATTTCAGAAGACGTTAACACTGGGCAAGGCAACTGATTGCACAAAGACAAAATCTTTATGTTGAATCCTGCTCGCACGAAAACACAAAAATTACTCAAGTTTATGCATTAGACATTAGGCCTCAATTCCAACGTAATATGAAAAAATACTTTCAATCCAGTGTTTACTAAAACCATTTAATTCTTGTTCGATTTTTCGCTTTTTAGATAGCGTCGAAGAAATCAGTTTTGGATAAATGTCAGATAGTAAAAGCTAGTCATATAAAGGCTTTTTATGTTAGCCATTGAAGAAAGCAAAACAAATCAAATGCGACGGTTAAACGCCGTATGCAGTCTGTTTTAACTTCGATCACTGGGAATCGAAATAAGTGAGACGATAAAAACGTCTCTAGTGGTCCAAAGACACAAAACTCTGATATTATTTATCTCTCTAAATCTAACTAGAACGTGATTTTATGACTTGATCTCTGCGATCCGCGTGAAAACCATAGTTTGTCTACGCTTGCCCTAACTAATGATCTACATTCACACCAACAGCAAAGCTATGATGATCAGATAAAAAATTGGAAAACTTGTCAGCTGAGCCGCTACACTGTTCTAATTCAGAGCAGCCTTGTTTTATCTCAAGATGTCTTTACACAAGTGAGACCCATCTGTCAAGCCTTGCACCATCACTGTCAGGCTGAATTGTCATTTCTGTATTAGAACTCCATGCATAACAGTCAATTGTTTGTTAGAACTGTATTACTGTGCCTCACGTAGAAAGCGACCAAGAATACTGTAAAGTCTTTCTATCGGTACGCACTCGATTTTACATTTTTAAACTCGTTGAAAGAAGGTTTTATCTTTTAAAAGAGGAAATAAAACTGGGGTTGAGCAAGTGTTTGACGTCTGAGCGTTAAGTTCCAAATTAATCATTAGAACTTGGGTGGAACACCGAAAGACATCGGTCCAGAGGTTGCGGATGCTGACAGTGGCAAGAAAGAGAAACAACCTGCTGTTCTATACCACGTGTCTTCAGACACCGGGAAGCTAAAAGTTGACAAAGTCAGCACTGCCCCGTTCGAACAAAAGCAACTTTTGAGCGGGGATTGTTTCATCGTCGATGATGGGTCCAACCGAATGATTATGGTTTGGAAAGGTATGCATGATTTTATCAGACAATCCGAATCGGAGGTTAACCAATTGTGGAAAAATCTTTTTATGTTTGTCGAAAGACGCACAATTTTGTGCAAGTTTTTTCAGAACATTTTCCAGAACTTCTCAGGTTAATTTAAAGGTTTATTGCCCTGTTTGCGCGAAAAGTTTAATGAACTAATGTCTAATAAAATGGGTTGATCTGCATTTTTTGGATATTGAAGTCAGTTTGTATTTGGAAGCTATGTCGCTGCAGTTGACACCTAAAGCAGATAGATATTTCAAAGTGTCCGCTATTCACAGAAAAAAGGTTTATTTAAAAACGCAGCTTTCATCTGAGCTACAAGCCTTCCTGACTTTTGTCGACAGGCAAAGAAGCAAGCAAAGACGAGCGCTCTGGTGCTATGAAGAACGCTACCGATTTTGTCACTGAAAACAACTACCACCCTTCAACCAAAATCCAGGTTTGCTTTAAAATTATTCGTATGGTTAAAATGTGCGGAATGAGACACGAAAAATCGAAATTTCTCACTGCGGAACGGTGGTGCACTGATGCAGCTCTAACTCTCCGCATCATTAATACTGTGATCTTAATTTGTAGCCATTAGGAACAACAAAAAAGCAAACCGAGTATAACTATAATGCGATTATCCATGTTGATCGCATGCAACAGGCTTGATTGAGTGATTTTGACTACCCGACTACGTGCTACGGTTGTACTCCGTGTAACTTTGTTAAAGTCGTTATGGCGTTAACGCCAACCGTTCTATGAAAACAACTGTTTTTGCCTGTAAATGGCCTACTTTTTTCAGTTAAAGTAAAAGTCTATATCTATCTTCGTTGTAAAACGTCTGCTGGTATTTGCACTTCGTTAACTTTAAGTCTTTTCGGATGCTAGCTAGACGTCGATAAAATGCATACTTGTAAATGCTTAGCTACATGAAAATCACTAAACAAATATTTTTTATCGTGTCTGCTTATTTCTGTCACAATAAGCAGCCCCCCCACCAGTCATCCTTTTGTAACTGTTAAGCAAATAACACCTTATTCCTGAAATGTGGAAACTACCAATGAACACGTGGTTTCTTCTGAAACATCAAAAATTTTACTTCAAGTTTTGTGTCTCTTTTCAGTTTGATGTCGGCAACGGATGTTCCTCATAGATTTGCTTTTGTATTGTAGGTTATGGCCGAGGGAGCAGAAAGTGTGCTCTTCACTCAGTTCTTCAAGAACTGGAAGAGGAAAGATCAAACGGAAGGATTTGGAAAAGCGTACTCAACAAGCAAGATCGCAAAAATTGACAAGGTTGTCCACGTTACTGCCATAGGCAACACATCGTGCAACGCATCATTGCAAAATGTTGTCGCAGCGCGATGCCTCTAATAACGTGCGTGTTGTAATGGCAACATACCTTATGAGTGAGACCACGAATGGTGATTATCGCGACTGTATCTTTTGGCCGTGTGTTGATGACGCCCTGCTTGCTTGTGCCACGCCAAAGGTCTTCGGGTCTCACTTAAAAACTGCCAGTGTTAACATTTCAGTTTTGACAAGGTCTGGGTTTTGGCTGCAATGACGTTTTTCCAGTTTTCCCTTTTAAATTCTCTCATTTTCTCCTTTCAGACAAAATTCGATGTGAAGAACCTGTACGAAAAACCAAAGTTTGCTGCTCAACATGGAATGGTAGACGATGGTTCAGGCAAGGTGATTATACTGCGTTCTACCGAAAAATACGTAATAAGTTTCAATTATAGCGGAACTAAAGTTTCAATTACAGCAAAACTAAAGTTTCAATTACAGCAAAACTAATGCAGCTATCCTGGCTGTCAAGACTCAGCTTGGTTTTTAAATTTTCTCTAAGGTTGAGGTCTGGCGTGTTGAAAATGGCAAGCGAGTGCCCATTCCGAAAGAGAGCTACGGCAGGTTTTATGCCGGAGACTGCTACATAATATTGTACACCTACATCCCAAGGTCTCGAGAAGAATACATCATATATTTTTGGCAAGGCCAAGAATCTACTAAGGACGAGGTAACGCAGTTTATTTTCTAAAGTCACATCTTAGTTTGGTTTTATCCGTTTCATCTAGAAAACCCACCGCAAACGTTAACTTCTTCAAATCTTTGATGCCACTTCAACTCAGAGATGTTTTCGCATCCGAGCGACTTTTTCTTTAAGCTTTTCTCTTTTGGTTGGTGCAACGTACGGGTAATTAGTTTGACGACCAAAAGTGGTTATGTTTGGAAGCTTCTCATGCAGTTTCGGGTTTGATATTCACGTCAAAGACTGCGGATTAGGGTTATAACTTTGTTACAACCTCTATAACCTGTATCATATTTTGATGAACTTTTGGTAGTAATGAAAGGAATGGACCTTCATTTGGTCATATTTTTGAAAAAAGTCCCCACGGACTCGAAATGAAATTTTCATAAAACCTACGAACAACCAGAATAATACCGTTGTGAGGTTAATATCTATTCAATCATAACATAACCAAAGGCAATTTTCTCTTTAATAACACAGGAACAAAACACATAATCAGGGTAAAGATAATATAAAATAGGCCACTACAAGTCAAAAAATGATGATTTTCGGTGTTGTCAGGTGGTAGAAAACCGCATGTCATCTCTCCACCCTGACCGATCAGTAATCTCATCAGTTCCATTTACAAATTTGGATTTCAATGTTTCGTAGTTGTTAATCAGATTGCGTACAAAAAAGTACTCAATGTTTGGGGACTGGCTCCGAGTTCCTGGTCCATCACTAAGCGTAATATTCTGTCCAGGACGTGGTGTTGGCAGCTGATGAATTGTGGTGCCTGGTGGCCTCTGCTGTTGAACATTCTTTGAAGCCTCACCACAACTCCAGATTGCTTCCCAGTATTGACGTTGGTGGT
>Ga0210059_1011819_pt1 | contig 13299 bp, 3 predicted proteins | sample Ectturendosymbi2_FD_188042 | JGI IMG/M metagenome (GOLD analysis project Ga0210059, IMG submission 188042) | Ecteinascidia turbinata endosymbiont from Florida, USA - Sample 2 (SPAdes) (version 2) | ecosystem: Host-associated > Tunicates > Ascidians > Unclassified | place: Key West, Florida...
CCTTTTGTACCCGCCGCACACCAACTTATCAGTTATTCTGACAACAGCAACATACGTGCAGCACAGTGGGCGGATCATCAGTGAAACGCGGAGTTGGTGGACAACCCCACAAGACTCCGCACTTTAATTCCAGACACCGGTACACAACACCCCGGAATGACCCTTCCAAGAAATGCCTGGGTCCGGCTCAACCGCTTCCGCACCGGTGTCGGACGTTTCCGCTCCTGCCTGTACAACTGGGGTATGGTCTCCAGTTGTATGTGGTGTATATAAATTAAAATAAGCTTGAAAGCTCAATACGAAGCTCTCGCATTCTATCGAAAAAAGAATTTAACTAATTTATAAAAGCAAACGAACATTACTTTCGAAATTGTAGCAGTCAAGTTGGTGTTGCAGTCGATGATATGCGGAGTTTTGAACTGCGCTATGCTAATTTGACTGGAGAGCAATACACATTCTGTCGAAGCCATGGGATTACCTTCGAAAAAAATATGTTCATTTTGAAAGAAAGCAGCTTCTTTGAAAGCAAAACAGAATGATACGTAGGTATGTTCAACACGTCTATAAATTTTTCTTCGGTCCAATTGATGGATCACGTCCTTGTTGAGCTTCAATTTTATTCGATTATCGGAGCTCTATCATTTTCTAATTTGCCTTTGAAACTAACTCCTCTCAGGAAGAACGAATTTGCAGAAAAATTAGTTTTGAGAAAAAAATACTTCTTCAAAATATCTGACGTATTTCAAGTAAACAAGGATCAATTACCTTGCGTTGAAAATGGTATTGTGGAGAGTTCAGCATTCAACGAATTTGCAATTAAATTCAATTTCACCTTCTACATGAAAATTCATTTTGGTTCTTGGATGCAGTGGCAAAGGTGCGTCTAATTTTACTTCACATTTAGAAATTTAATGCTACAATCAACTTTTTCATTTTACAGGCGTTTCTTTCGCCGTCCCGACATATATTATGAGAAAAAATTGTTTTTGTCATGGTTGCAGTAAATCAAATGCATTTACAGTTCGTCCTTTTTTCTTTTTTTTAATTGGCGTCAACTTACCATTTTTACACTTTTGGATGGATTCAACTGTCATTCCCAAGTTCGTTTTCAAAAATGTGTATGTAAAGTTGCGAGAAGGTACGACGATGGATGATGAATCGCAATAAACTGAAAAGTAAAACCATTTGCGAAAAACTCAATAAATACAATCGGTCCACCATATCTTGCATTCAATATCTTAAAAAACACTGCATACCACGCAAAGAGGAATATGGCACGATAAAGAGCTACCACAAAATTGAATTTTGCTATGATTCTGAATTTTTTTAAAATATTTTCTCAAAGTGTCTCTTTAAAATATACGCAAAAATTGCAACACTCTTTTTACAAGTTGTATTCGATCCTACTGTCATTTCAAGCCTGAAAATTTTAAAAGAAGCACTTTTCATAACGATTTGTTTTCATTGAAATTCCAAGTGCAAAATTTCTACAATGAAATCATGCAATATAGGATTTACATATCCTTCCACAAAGACTGGTGAGCCCTTCCAAAAACATTCAAAAGATTACTTTCGTGGGCAATAGATTTGCAGTAAATTGTCATCTCCGCGCTAAAGTGCTAAAGACGCACAATTAAGAAGGTCGAGCAAAACAGAAAAAAAAACAACCTGTACATTCTCAACTGCCAAAACGAATCATCACGCTTACAACTTCGCAGCAGTCTCTGTATTTCGAGATCGTTGCTTGTAATAATACTCTGACGATGGTTTCAATTCTAGTTAGATCGCTCTATGCAAACGTGATCTATGGCCTATCTTGTGCGCAACGATGTGGAGGTTTTCTCGAAACCGCACAAGTGTTGTCACTTTCTGCACACCGTTCTTGACCTAGTGGTTAGTGCCTCCCCTTTACTTTCAGCAGGTATGTGGTTTACGTCTGAGCCAGGTCATGCTAAGACCTTTCCCATAGGCTCTACCGCAGTAATTTTCTAGCTTACAATGTAGAGAATGTTGAGGGAAAGCCATGTTTATTTAGAACTTTTGAGACTTTTTCGGCTTCAGACTTCCTACATGCTTTCTTGAGACCACAACGACCAGTTTTGCAACTTCTGTTCGTTGTTTTATCAACTAAAAGAATGCAACTTTGTTAAACACTAAGCATGGATTTAAGATAAAAACAACAATATCTACCACCTACTCCTGCATTTGTTTACTTGGTAAGTTATCACCACGATTGAAGAGAAAGAATAGTACTATCATTATGTTTGTCATTTTTTGAAATTTCGATGGCAAACAATAGCAATTGTTATCAAATTGACGAAAGTCTTAAATCCATTGCGAGAATCGTTGGGTTGTTCAAACCGTTTTTGTTAGAAACGTGTCTTGAGAGGCTACGGTTTCATGACATATTCATCCAAAATGCATCTACTCGCTCAAATTTCTCTTTAATCATGAAAAATCACATGATAGCAATGGCATCCAATTCGTAAGAAATACTGAACCCCCAAAAATGCGACAGGAAGATCACCCTCACGTTTTCGCTTTTCATCTAACATCCACCTGCTAATTCTACCAGAGAAAGAAACCTAAACATGAAGCGAATGATTATTACCTACACTAGACTAAACGCGACGCAGGGCCTTGTAAATACTGTGCATTTTATGGTTTCAATGGAAAAAAACAACAAATGCATGGTACCATAAGTTTCACAAATAATGACAAATATAAATCTACCGCACTGAACCAAAACTTGACGTGTTGTGGTATTTCAGCAGCACTTTGTGTGAAATATCATGAAAAATATTTTGGCCAAATAACAAATAAATTTCCCATGAAATGGTAATCGCACCGCAGACATTGGAGGACATCTGATTGTATAGATGACGAAATCCTAACGTCCTCGCTTCAGAACTACTCAGTGTCCGTGGCATCGTAGATAAATCCACTTCACATGAACATTACACTCTTATAGTATTTTAGTAGAACTACCTAGATTTCAATTTCCCGCTACCTGTGATGACAAACTGCATCACAAACCTGACACAAAATTCAAATTTTGAGACTGACTCTTCTCCGTCTGAAAAAATTCCTGCATCACTTTCCGTTGTTCTTCAATGTGTTTTGACTTATTTCACCATCCCAGTAAATTATGTCGTTATCTCCTGTCACAGGGTTCAGCATTTAATTTTCAAAAACTCCCCTTAGTGTTTGGCTGCCAACGTTCCGAACCCAATCAATCTAACGCATTTTACCAACGCTCTCTTTGATTCTAAACGGCAGCGTGATTGCCTCATGCGTTGCGCGGCGTTTGTCGTTATATAGCTTTAGAGTTTCAGCGAAAGGAATTATTTGGGAAAGACGTGTTTTCCAGGTTTTTACTTGTCGCATTTTGAGTTCCGATTTTACATTCGTTGTAGTCTTGAATTTGTTTGCTTTCTCTTGTCTGGCGTTAGCCTTTCGACGTTTTAACTGTAAACACTGTTTGCAGAATTTAGGACAGATGGTGTGTAGTGTGACGTTAAATCAATATCGCAAAAAGATTTTGCTGGTGGATTAACTTTGTTTGCAACCTTTGTTGAAACTAGTTACTTCCGTACAGATATGCGCAAATTTGAATCATCGCAACGAGAAGAAAGCAGCGTCCATTATCCTGATTCCTCAAAATCTTACAACAAACGTAGAGTTTCCAATATACATCTACTTTAGATTACTTCGATTAACATCAAGTTGAATCTGACCATTGACGAAGAATATCTCACATTGCTTTCTTTTTACGAGACCGGTTAATTTGAAGGTTTGGTCTAGCATTGCAAATTAGAAACTAATCCTGTGTCACTACATCAGTGGTTAATGGTTTGAGTGAAGATATTATTACGTCATCAACAAGTTTTTAAGGTCACAATTAGTTGAGTTTTCTTTCTTTTTAGATAGAACGTATTTGACAAACCTGACTATTTAAAGAACATGTTTACAGCTTAAAGGCAATGTTTAAATGAACTTATTATCAAGTAACTGACAAGACTGGCAGCGATCAAAATTTAAACTGCGTTCGAAGGAATGGTCTGACATTAAGGTTTGGTTATTTGTCTTGGCATCAGTCTATTTAAAACTGCATAGTGTTTTTAGCAATATTCTCACATTATACACTGACACTTGTCAAAATTATATGTATATTTTGCTTTGTCAAAATTATATGTATATCAACAACGAAAGAAATATAAAACACAACAATAAATATTTTTCCGTGGGCCTAACATAATTTTCTAAACAAAATTTGAAAGACGAATTCTGGACACTAAACGACATCTTGTCACAAACCTTTCTGGTAGTTGATGATACATTGCTAATTGACAAGGCTGTAAAAACCGATGTGCTGTGGTTTGGATGTGCACTAAACAACGAAATCTGTGATTTCAATGTCGCTAATTGCGATATTTCTTGTCAAATTTTTTAAGAAATAATTTGTTGCTGGAAAGTATTTGAACACAAACAGTGGCCCAAACTATTGCATCAATAACACGTGGAGAGATATACAAACCTAAACACATAAAATAATTTATGTTGTGCATCACGGTAAATACGTTCCAAAAGCTTCTCTTTGCAGTAAAATAAAGAATAATTGAAATGAATAAACTTGTCCCTAATAGGGATTATCGGCTGCTGCGATTTTCAAAAAAACATATATCCATCTTCAAATGTGGATTTCGTTAATTCAAAGCTGAGCTTTCAAAAATGCATATATTCTATCTATTCGTTCTAATTTGAATGAGATCGAAAGATGAAACTAGAACCTACAGATGGATTTGCAAAATTATGCAGTGAGAAAAGGAAATTCCACTTTTGAATTTGAAGCTAACAAGGGAACTGTTGCTTACAAAACAATGAAGCCAAAACACATCACATACAATAGAAAACTCACTAGATTTTTCTGACCCTTCAAATGCTGATAGGGATATTGCTGACCCTGTCTTCGTTGCTTTTGCCTTTGTTGTTTTTCTATTTGCTCTTATTGTGGTTGCGGCTGTTTCAGTTGTTTTCCCGACTGCTGTTGTTGTATTTGCTTTTGCCTTTGTTGCTCGATATGCAGGTGCCATTGCAGATGTAGTAGTAACATCTGTCGTTGACATTGTTCTTGTTGCTGTTGTTGGATTTCCTTTGGTTGTTGTTTTTGTTCTTGGGCCATTTGAAGCTTTAACAGTAGCTGACTCCGTAGTTGTTATTTTTCGTTTTGTTCCTGTTGCGTTTGCTGTGGTTGCATTTCCTCCCGCTTGGTCGGTTGATGAACGGTTATGAAACAAAAAAATTCGACCTTCAATAATGATTGAATCGCGCATCATCGTTTATGATTAAATTTCTCTGAACAAAACGAATCGTTTTCATTCGTTCCAGAGAACATTTTCCGTTTTCGTTTTCGGATCGTAAGCGGATAACCTTTATGGTGAAAGTTTCGACTGACGAAGAGCCATGAAAACATGACAGCATCATGACACCACGAGGGTGACGCAGCCGGATCTGATCGCAATTTGCTTTGCTATGAATTCGATTTCGCGTCAGCGACGCATCTGAAGTTCAGAAAATTGTAAGCAAAAGCTTACAAGTGAAATGATGAAAACGACCAAACAAAGCAATATCAGAGAAAGTGCGCAGACTACAGCAACAATATTCTAAGTTTAATAACGCTAGAGCTAAAAAACAGTTAACTCCAGACCAACAGGACAAAGGTAAGCAGCGCAGTGATGAGTCACTCGGCCTCCCAAACATCACAAAAAAAACTCTTGTCAAACGCAATAAACGCTGCCGTCAATTACCAAATTCGAAACGATAAAGCAGATTGCTAGAAACACCCCAAAAAACAATAATCAGCACGCTTTGCTTTCTGCGCTACAAAAACGAATCATAACGCTTATAATTTCACAGTAGGCTCTTTATTTCGAGAATCCTTGCTGTGATGCATATCTACTAAATGTTGACATTTTGCGTTTCAATCATATGGTTCTTCGCAAAAGTGTTCTTTAGTTTTATTCTGCAATGTGTATACCCTTTACCAAACAAAAAAGGATGTGGATCTTTACCAGAAATATTTCTCGCCCTAGTGGTTAGTGCTCTCTTTCATTTCTGTGGTTCAAGTCTGTATCAGGTCATATTAAAACTTTCTTAAAGGTATGCTGCATTATTCTCTTGAACACAATCTGGCGAATGTTGACGGAAAACCATGTTCAATCAGAATTTTTCGAGACTGGCGGTTTTAGGCTTTTCAGCTAGGCATAACTGAGATCACAATAACCAGTTTTGCATCTTCCCTTCCGAGGTGGGTGATGACGCATTTATCTCAAATGACATATTTACCTGAAAACCAACAGCGAAACAAAATCAAACAAGCTAAAAAATAAATCATCATGAACAGAAAATACTTTTCGAAAAAAATTACCTCGATAATGGATTGTTTGACAATGAACTGCAATACAAATTTGTCGCAAAAGTCATTGCTTCTCACAATGCATTACTAATTCACAAGACTGCTTAAACCGCATTGTTACGATTTGGAATTGTAATCTACAAAAAAATTGTGGTTCTACACTAACATCGCTGTTTGCGATATGGGTTGTTGAAATATTTAAGAACTAATTTATTGCTAAACAGTATTAGACATCGAAAGATTGTCTGAGCAACTGCGTTAATATCCTGTGCAGAAAAAAGTGCAGACAAATCCAACAATTCCAATGTACCTCAGGGTTAAAGACGCTTACAAAAGCTGCTGTGTTCAGGGTAGTCAAAAACAGGTGAACAAACTTTTCAGTTTGAATGTGAACGTCTACAAAAGGCTTTGATTCAGTCGATTCTGTCCATTGAATAATATGACCAATTTAAATATCCGCCCACGCAAAATTCTTTAAAATTGAAATCAAAAGAAGGTAACTTTTTCAAACCAAAAGACTACTGCAAAAACAGATGAAAAACTTTTGATAACATACTTGATTTTTCTGATGTTGCTATTCCTGCTCTTGCTGCTGCAAATGCTGATGCAGCGCTTTTCGTTCTTTTTGCCATTGCTGCTTTTCTACTTGCCCTTATCGTAGTTGCTTTTGTCTCGGTTCCTTCTCCCATTGCTGTTCTATTAGTTTTTGCCTTTGTTGTTGGTTGTGTATGCGTCACTGCAGATGGAGAATGAACTAGATTTTCAGTTGACATTTTTCTTGTTGCTGTTATTCGATTTCCTTTAATTGTTGTTCTTGTTGTTGGTGCCTTTGAAGCTTTCTCAGTAGCTGTCTCTGTAGTTGATGATTTTCGTTTTCCTCCTGTTGCATTTTCTTTCGTTACATTCACTTCCGTTTTGATCGGTTGATGAATGGCTATGCAAGTAATAAATTGGACCTTGTTATATAAGTGTATCGGGCATCAGCGTTCACAGTGAAATTCCTGTCAACAGAACGAATTGTTTCCATTCGTTCCAGAGAACATTTTTCGTTTTTGTTTTATTATTGCAAGCGGACATCCTATATAGTTGAAAGTTTCCAGGCAAATCATTATTTTCGAGTTTAATGGGACAGCGTAAATCGCCCGACAGACGAAGAGCGATGAAAACAGGAATATCAGCAAATTTTGCTCTCTGAGCTGCCAAAAACGAATCATCACCTTTGTAATTTCACAATAGGCTCTATATATTAGGAAATCTTGACTTGTGATGCATGTGTACCAAATGTTTACATTCTGAGTTTTGTTCACATGGTTTTTCGCAAAAGCGTTCTTCAGCTCTTTTGTGCATACACTTTACCAAAAAAATTGATGCCAATCTTTGCCAGAAGCCGCACAAATTTTGTGGCTTAGTGTGGACATTTCTCATCCCAGAGGTTAGTGCGTCACCTTCATTTTAAGCAGGTCTGTGGTTGAAGTCCAGACGGTCTGGTCATAATAAGATTTCTAGAATGTTCTTTAGCATTAATCTCTTGCATACAATTCAGCGAAATTTGACAAAAATCCATGTTCAACCAGACATTTTTAGGATTTTCTGTTTCAGGTATTCATCTCGGCATAACTGAGATTCCTGAAACCAGTTTCGCCGTTTTCTGTCAGGATTTTTTCAAACAAATGATTGCAACTTTCTCAAAAAAGAAAAATGGATTTCAGATAAAAACAGCAGTTCCTACGAAGCACTGCTATCTTTGTTTGCTTGTTAGCTTAATACCAGGACTGTGGAGTGAAATTCTAAAATGCATTGGGTGAATTGGTCGCAATATTAGCACCGTTTTGTTTGAAAGATGTCTTTTAGGAGGGTGTGATTACGCATTTACCTATATTGACGTATGTACCTGAAACGCAAGAGCGAAAGAAAAATCAAACCAACCAACAAACAAATCATCACGAAGCGAATAAAGTTTTCGAAACAAATACCTTCAAATTGCGTGCTTGTGACCAAACTACAATACGAATATGTCGCAACCGTCACTGTTTCTGACAATGCACTACTAATTGAAAAGGCTGCTTAAATAGCAGTGATGGGATTTGGAGTTATATTCTACAAAAGAATTGTGGTTCTTCAGTAATGTCGCTGGTTACAGCATGGCTTCCTGAAATTTTTAAGAACTAATTTGTTGCTAAACAGCATTAGGACATTGCAAGATCGTCTGAGCAATTTCATCATTAACCTGTGTAGACAAAAGTGCAAACACATCAAAAAATTCCAATGTATCTTAGAGTTAGCCTATGCACGCTTCCAAAAGCTACTGTTTTCAAGGTAATCAAAACAGATAAATATATCTGTCCCTGATCATGGGTTTGTGTTGGTGATGAACAGTTTGGCATTCGTGGTGCTATTTTCGAAGCACACAAGTCCATCTAATATCTGGATTTTTCAATCCGAAGGTGAACGTCTACCAAATGCTTTGATTCAGTCGAGTTCTGTCCATTGAATAACATGACCAAGTTACATATCTGCCAAAGCAAAATTCTTTGAAATTGAAACCAAAAGAAGGCAACTCTTGCAAACCCAAAGACTACTGCACAAATAGATGAAAAACCTTTGACAACATACTTGATTTTTCTGATGCTGCTATTCCTGCTCTTGCTGCTGCAAATGCTGATGCAGTGCTTTTCGTTCTTTTTGCCAAGACTGTTTTTCTACTTGCCATTATTGTAGTTGCTTTTGTCTCGGTTGCTTTACCCGTTGCTGTTCTATTTGAGTTTGCCTTTGTTGTTGGTTGTGTAGGAACTATTGCAGATGTAGTAGAAACACCACTTTCAGTTGACATTTTTCTTTTTGCTTTGATTGGATTTCCTTCAGATGTTATTTTTGTTATTGGTGCGTTTGTAGCTACAGTAGCTGACTCTGTAGTTGATATTTTTCTTGTTGCTCCTGTTCCATTTGCTTTGGTTGCACGTCCTCCCGCTGTGGCCGGTTGATGAACGGCTATGCAAGAAACAAATCGGACCTTCTTTAATGAGTGAATGGGGCATCAGCGTTTATAGTGAAATTCCTCTAAATAGAATGAATCGTTTCTGTCCTGACTTTTCATCTACGCATAACTGAGAACATAATGTCCGTTTTCGCAACTTCCCATCTGTGTTTTTTTAAACGAATGAATGCAACTTTGTGAAACATTGAACGTGGATTTAAGATATAAACAGTAATACCTACCAAGCACTGCTGTCTTTGTTTACTTGGTAGTTTATTACGAGGGATGTGGAGTGGAAAAATCGAAAATACATTGCATGAATTGGTCACATTATTAGATCCGTTTTATTTGTAATATGTCTTTTAGGAGTGCGTGAAACGGATAACTTTTGTGGTGATAATTCTCCCCCAAAATCTTTATTTGGTAACAGCACAAATCGTCCAATATCATGAAAGGAACTTGTCGATGCATTTACTCGAACTTAAGGTGCATTCACAGCACAATATTTCAAAACTAAAATTTAAAAGACAATTTCTTGATTCATGTGGCAATACCAGGTCAGTGAACCGCCACTTGCAGTTGATAAACACACTCCTGACAAAGTTTGTGGCAATATTTCGGAACTGCAAAATCCGGTGTTGTGTTTAGGAGGTGCAGTAGACACAGTTTGTAATAAAACAGTTTGAATGTTTAATCGTTGCACAAATTTTAGAGGAAGTGGTTACACACGAAACGAAGACATTCTTAAGGTATTTAACGATTTCCAAGATTCAAAGGTCCTGATGTCATTTCTGTGACTTCACATAACAGGAAGTTTGCAGACGGGTCAAAAATAATTCTATGCAGGCGATTGCAGGGCTCTCATCAGATTAGGTTGCCCCTTTATTCCCAACTATATCTTCGCAACTATACTGCCATAAACGGGTTGGGTGGGAGCACCAAAACGAAGCTTGTCCAGGGACCTAGAAAACCCTAGGTACGCCACTGGGGTGGGATCCTATTTAGTATCACGGGCCTCAATAATTGTCTATTATTGCTGGCAGGCCGCAAAATGAAATAATTTCATCCTAAAAGTTCATCTTTGTCTAATAATGAGGGTATGTAAGCACCTGCTTATCATGGAGCTTCGTTTTGAAGCGATGTTGTACTCTATCTTTGGTAACGAAAATTCTGATGCGGGACATATCAAATGTTCACCCCGGTCGCGTTTGGCCCCAGGGGCCACAGGTTCCCCACCCCTGCTATACGCGATGGCCCAACAGGGATAAAAGAAGCTATGTTGCAGAGATGAGGGGACTGTGAAAATTTTAAGTCCGAGTTCAGTCCTGATCCGATAAAATTGAATCTAATCCAGTCCTGATCCACCAAATTTTTAAAATCATCATTACGATCCAGTCCTGATCCGCCCATGTATAATCATGTATTTTTATTTTGCCTCATGAGGAAAAAGCACTACTGGACTTATTTTGCCTTTAGCCAAATATGATTGGTTGAAGTCAAAATAGTTCCAGCAGTGCTTTTGCCTCATGAAGAAAAATAGACACAGCCTTTAGGCATTTCCCAATTTTAACAAGGCAGTGTCTATTTTGCCATCAAAGGCAAAATCACTGCTGGAGTTATTTTGCCACTAGGAGAATCCAATTAGTCGGATTGGTCAAATGACAAGGACGATACACTTGGATTAGTGTAAGGTCCTTGCACAACCTAAAACCAAACCCAAAACATAAACTCAATACCTAAATCCAAAACCTGAACTCAAACCTATACCCAAAATTTAACCTAGACCCAAGCCCTAAACACGAAACCTAATCCCTAAACCTAATCCTCAAATGTAAGCTCAAACAAGTGGTTTTCAACATTTTTCAAACAGCAACACATTTTGCACCTCAATTTTACCTATTGACACCCTTCCGAAATTTTCCAGTCATAGGCGTAGCCAGGGGGGGAGCAAAGGGGCCATGCCCCTAAATTTTTAGAGAATATAGTAATCTTATGCTTTGAGACGCGTTTTTCCAAACAAAATTGTGTTATTCACCTAAAATCCAACATTTTGGCCCTTCAAAAATTTTTACCCCCCCAATTTTTGGGCTGACTACGCCACTGTTTCCAGTCAGACATACAGTATGTAATGTAGTTGTGTTTGCACAATAGAAAATTACAATGACAAAAAATAACGTACGACGTCACTATGCTCAACAAAAACTCATTTATCAAATCCATGCACGTGGCATCATCAGTGAGGGATACACGTACCGTACACAAACAACTCCAGAGCACGACTCACTGAAAACAAGAATAACTCCAAGTTAGCTTCCACAATCAGATGTCTAATTTACAAACACTGCACATTCTTAGGTAACAAACTTATTCGTGCGTTGCAGAACGTAACAGTACGGCAACGGTCATAATCACACTCAAAACAATTTTGAATGAAAAAGTAGGCTATCATTTTTGCCAGGTAACATAGTGCAGCCAGGATGAGACCGAAAAGGCCATGGCCTTCCCCGAAACAAACTTGCTCAGATTTTTGCTTGTGCCTTGTATCAATTTTCAGCTGGCAGAAAATAAATGAAAGTAATAGTCTGACTCAATCTGACGTCAATCACTGACGACATCAGTGGCTGGCCCCTCCCGAACAAAATTGTTGACTGCTCTACAGCCTGGTAATCCTATTATTTTATCTACGACAAACAGTGGTTCCATGTACGAAATATAAAATGTGGAAGTAATTATAAATATATTTATCAGAAGCTCTCGCGACCCTTAGAAAAAAGGTAAACGACCCGCAGGTTGAAAACAACCACTGCCCTAAACCTAAACCCACAGGCAGACCCAGGGGGGGAGTTAAGGGGGATGAACCCCCCCCTAAATTCTTTCAGATACACTTTTTGATCGATGGTTTCCGACTCAGAAACGTCCATTGGGGTGATTTCTTTGGATAGCCTTTAAATAAACCATTCTTGCACAGGGATAAGGACAAAATATTAAATGCAAAGCTTATTTTACTCAATTTGGGCAGTCCGAATGTGTTTATTTCATTATAAATGAAAGTTCTAATAAACACATTTTTATACAAGAAATATGGTCCCAATGTCTTATAAATACGTAAGTGTTCACATGAGTATTTAGGCCTACATTACATATACCTTATATAAACGGCACGTACATAGGCGTAGCCAGGGGGGACAGGGGGCTTTGGCCTTCCCAAATTTTTTAGAATAGGCCTATCTGGTCATTTTGTGCTTTAAGAGGCAGTTTCTCAAACACTATACTATTGCTCGCCTAAAATCAAACATTTTGACCCACCTAAAATTTTGGGCTGGCCATACCGCTGCGCACGTAAGTATTCAAATTCTTGTTTCATTTGAGTAAGATTGGGATTCTTGTGGACAAAAGAGGAATAAATAGCAGACTCAGAACTGTTGCTGGAAAGTTTTCAATAGGGGAGCTTTGCGTTTGTGCGGAGGGGCTTGATATTCTAAAAATTGATAAAAACTCCACTTGACTTATAGTGTTTCAGGTTTCAATTTGGGGGCTTGGAGTTTTGTTTGAGGGCTAAGTCCACCAAAGCCACCCCCGTGGCGACTGGACTGAGCATACTGTGGGACAAAAGTTGAATAAACTGCAGATCATATTATTGTTTCCTACAAGCTTTTGTGAATGAGTGCAGCTCATGTTATTACTGTAGTTAAGCGAAGGCATTAAAATTACGCTACAACGAACTTACAATGCAGTTAACTACAGGTTATATTAGAGAGCTCAGTGACAACGTAAATTCCAAAACAGCAAACCTTACAGTAAAACGTAGCCTACATGTCAGGTAAGCTTACAATGAAGCGCGCTAGATTAGCTGTAGGCTATGCTAAAGATGACTACTGATTAGCATCAGACCTGCCAGCAGGGGTGTAGT
>Ga0210059_1011820_pt1 | contig 13299 bp, 10 predicted proteins | sample Ectturendosymbi2_FD_188042 | JGI IMG/M metagenome (GOLD analysis project Ga0210059, IMG submission 188042) | Ecteinascidia turbinata endosymbiont from Florida, USA - Sample 2 (SPAdes) (version 2) | ecosystem: Host-associated > Tunicates > Ascidians > Unclassified | place: Key West, Florida...
TATTGCTATGCACAGAAGATGATAACAGTTGTTATCGAAACGTTTGCAAGATGTCAGTTGTATCGTTTGCTTTGGCCGTAGTATTTATTATAAGGCTATTTAGCACTTCCGCTTTTCGTGTACCAACAGTAATTTTGCTTTTCATCTCTCGTTAACTTATCCATGTCTCTTTCTCTGAGGGGGGACGTTGTCCACCAGGAAGGCCTTTTTTTACGCTAAAAAAACTACGTTTTGCTACGTTCTTCCGCTTCCGCGGCCAGAATGTTATGAAACAATTGTGGCTCTCGTTGGCCCCCTGGTGGCCACGACGCATTCGTGGATTTCGGGTCGAGAGGTCAAAGGTGAGGTTTTTCAGGTTTTGGGAAAATGGAGATCAGGCAGCTGCTTAAGGAGCTTGTGTGGGATGTTGTTGCCTGCGGAGCGCATGCTGATTTGAAGGTTTCTCCAACATGTTGCAAAAAGCTGGGTCGACCTATTTGCAAACGTCTCGGTCTTGCCTCTCGACCAACCGACCTGACATTTTAAGTTGCCAAACCGAAGCAAAGCTGATGTAAGGCTCACACAGTGGCGGATCCAGGGGGGGCAGTTTAGGGCAACTTACCCCAAACGTCAGTGGCACCCACCAGATACAAATGCGCCCGTGTTTGTTGCTTAATGAAGTAGAGACAGAACTTAAAAATATTCTAACCAAACAATACTTCTTCAAGATTCACATGCTGAACTTTGACCCAGCCTCTTGTCGACTGGAATCAACAATGCTATTCTTTCGTAATAATACTTCTTTACCGCGTGAGAACTGCTAACTACTCTGCAATCGCAAACGCGATCGCTTTATTTAGCACAGTTTTGGATTTGTCGCTGGGCTGTGCAAATAGAGAACCAAGGGTATTTAAACAAATGAAGATGTTTGGCGCCTCACTATTTGACTGCGCCCCCAAACGCCTGGTCTGGATCCGCCGCTGGCGTTCTCACCACTGAGTTCGTTGATAGATTTCCAGACGCAGTAGCACTAAACTTCATTTGCATGAGGCTTTGGTAGAGTAGATGATCGGTTGCAAACCAGTGAAGCTCACCCAAGCTTGTATTCTCAAACGCCGGTCTGCACTTCAATGCGTTGGTTAGATCCCGCCTCCGATGACGTGGCAGCATGTTGTTGGTCACATTTGTTTCGCAAACAGACACTCACCATCTGGGCTTACCCGAAGTCATCCGGCCGTTTCCTCGATACACTGGTCTGTTGTGTCCGAGAGAATCCGGAGCCGATCTGCTTCAACGTTGCTTGTCACGGAGTCAGACCTGAGATTGAAATTGATCGGAAAAACCTTCATTTCGATAAAGTGAGTTGCCGAGAGTTTAACTATCGGCAATGTGCCGTGCAAAAGCACTATTGTATAAAATAATGGTTGTTTCATTCTTGTTTTCCACATTGTGTGTGGGGATTCCCTCACGGCCTGTGTATGCTTCAGGTGCTCCTGCATAGGAAGGACACCCGCACGTTGTACCTGCGCAACAGTAGCATGCTTCCCGTGGCTTGGAGGATTGCTGGCATGGAAAACATGGGGGATGATTTCTCTTTAAACCAGGACAGCGGTGTGGTCGAACCTCGATGTGAATTTCCTCTGCAACTCCACTTCCGCGCAACCAAAGCTGTCAATGTCAAAAAGACAATACGGCTTGAGGTTAGCTTTCCTTTGTTTACTGGAAAATAATGAATTACGCTCAACTTTCCGAGTATCCATTTAATATCTATGCGTAATGTGGACACTGTTATGATTCATAATGAAGTAATAAATCCATGTACTAGCAAGGGCGCTTTGGCTGTTGTGTGGATGGTGAGGAACGCCGAGGTAAAGATTTACCGGAACTGAAGGTGAAGTCCTGATACTCTCCCCTCTGCTCAATCTTCAAGTGTTTCTCGCAGGTGTCTGATGTTGAGAACATAATGGGTCTGGTGCAGACTGAAAACATCCAAGTCACTGCTGAGGCGTATGACGTTGCTCTTGACATGAGTTTTCCGAAAGGTGCCGATGGTGGTTTGGACTTCGGAACTATTCGGGTCATGGATGAGTCGAAACAAACTTGTTCGCTGAAGAACAAAGGAAGATACGAGATTGGATTCAGGTTAGCATCCTTTCTTTGCCATCTAAGTCTATACATGTTTTTCTTACAGCATAGACAAATTTCTAACGAGCTCGCTTCCACTTGCGCAGCGGTCCACGCGGCTACTTTCAAATTGAATACTGCGCTGGTGGCGAGTCAGTGACAGCACCGCGCGTAAACCTTTTTACTTGCAATCACACATCACCACCGAACACGAGGCTGGGCAGGTCTGTTTTTCAAGTCTTCCGCACGACCCGGCCGGGAATCGAACCCAGTCTGACAGATCCAGTGGCGCACTTTCTATCCCATCAAGCAACGTAGCCCGTCTGGTGGCACCGTTCTGGTCTATATCATGCAGCGGGGACTGACAGACATAATGTTGTGGAAAGTTGTCTGACGTTGGTTGAGAAGTCCTAAATTTCAGTTTATTATTAGCGGTAGATCACTTTTTAAATCCGGTATTATACTCGATATGGAGGTGGACGGCTTAAATGACTTGCAATTAATTTCAGTCCTCTCCATTTTAATCGATTCAAAGCGTCCTGTTGACTCATACCAATTTTCTTGATTTCCTCTTCCACCTGCCTTCATTTTTTTCGTGGTCTTCCTCTCCTCGTCTCCCATTCATCTGGAAGTCCAACACACTTTCAGCACATCATCCTCATCCCTTCTGAAAACATGCCCATACCATCATACCCCATTTGCTTATGCCAACTTATCCACCGTATCTTGTAAATCTAACATATCCATCGGTTGCTTTGCCTTCTTCCTGTCCATCAACTTAACTCTATACATAGCTCTCACAAAACTTCTCTCATTTCGTATCAAAATCGTATGTTTCATTTTTTCTAAAACACCTTGTTTCGCTTCCATACAACATTGCTGGTCTCACACAACTTTTATAAATTTTTCCTTCTATCTTCAGTGTGAACCTTCGCCTTCTTAGCAGCTCACCACATTCTCTATATTTCATCCATCCAACTCTCGCTCTTGTCGTCACTGCTGCCTCACATTCCTCACTGACATTCACCTTATCCCGAAATAGGTGAACCTTTGTATGCTTTCAACCCCATCACCTAACCTTTCATCTGGCCCCACCACCCCATCCTTTCCTTACTTACAACTTTCACAAATTAAATGCCATGCCATGCTGTGTTTCACCCTCTTCATCTTTGCACATCTCCCATGAATCCACCTTCCGCAACTTGTGCACAACAATGAGTTGCCATAACTCTCTTCCAACGCATGCCACAAGGATCTATATTACTCTTGAGACCTCAGTATTTCCCCATGTGACCCACCAGCCATCACCTCCATCTTCCCAAGGTTTACTTTCACTCCTTGCTCTCAAACGCAACCTTCCATTTTATTAACTTTTCACTCAGGGCCTCCATTGTCTCGGTCACCAATACCAAGTCAGCTGCATATAGAATTTCACTCATCAATCCTTCTCTTGCGCCGTCTGTAACCACATCCACCACAATTGCACACAACAATGGTGATAACACTGACCCCTGGTGTACACCAACCTTCACCGGAAATTCCTTCGATAACTTTGTTCCCACTCTGACTTCGCTCCTTGATACAGGCTCATCAGTGCCCTTACCAGTTTTTTTCTGGTATGCCTTTCCTTCTCATCTCACATCCCACCACCTTTCTTGGGACAGATCCCATCTCTGATGAAGAAGTGTCTGCATTTGTATTTTAGCTGTGTTTGAATTGAAGTTGTGCGCTGTATTTGTAAATACATTGAAACTATTTGCCTCAGTTTGTAAAACAACTGAAATCTTGTAATCGGTGAACCATCCAATGCCACAGCGAACCATCCGATGGTTTGATAGAAACTTTTTTACTGAAAATAACGCGAAAAATACAAAAATTTGTTATTTCAGTTTCACATTTGAGCGTCATGCTCCCAACTGCCCTCCCGTGGACGAACTTTTCTCTGTTCTGCCGCAGAAAGGGACCCTGGTTCCAAATGATCGACCAACTCAAGTATGTTGTCCGTCGTTCGCAACGTGGAAGTGTTCGGTGATCTGAAATTTAAAATTATCTCCACATATTTTGAGAACAAAAATTGAAAAGTTTTTTGTGTTATAAAGTTTTGCAAAAGTTTGAATGTTTTCTTGGGATAGCATTTCTGAAAAAAAAACTTCTTTTTCACAGTCTCTGCGCTAGCAAAAGTTTTTTACGGTTTTAAAAGATTTTCTCTTGCAATCACTTTTCATCAAAAATCTAGCAGTTTTTGCAAAAGTGCATTTAGATTCCGCTGTGATTGCATGAAATAAAAATAGTTTCAGGCAATCGCATATGTCCCGAAGTTCCTGTCAAACTGTCCTGGGTGTGAGAAATGGCAAAGACCTCAGTCGTATGCACGAAATAGATGACTCCTGAGTTAATTGCGTGTTTACAATAATGTTGCCATGGGTTTGTTATTGACCTTTCTCCACTCTCCCCCACCAGGTCCAGGTAATATTTCGCTCCCGAGTCGAAGTCTCCATTCGAGACCTACCTTTGATGAAATGCCAAGTCATTGAACCGAACATCGGTGACGGCAGGGAAGTGATCGCTTCGATTCCCATCAAACTGTCGGTAAGTTCAAACACGACCTGGAGCGAACCAGTTAACATGAAGAACACGCCATCACGCTTCTCATGGCTCGAAAGCTGCATGGCATTGTTTGCTTGATCAACGTTGCACTTTAAAGTCACTTCTGTAGTGAAAGGTATTTGATGTGAAAGAGATTTACTGCAACCGGCGACCGAAGTTAATAGCAAACAAGTACGAGGTTGAAATTGCGGATAATGTACCTTCTTTATCAGATGTTTATATTAATTTCAGAGAAAGTTTGGATATCTGGAAACTAGGTTATATTTCTTCGGTTCAACTGAACTTCGGCAAACAATGTGTGATCCAAGCGTTTTTTTGGGGCAGTGTTCAATGTTGGGAGTGGGCTCAACCAAATATGCAACCGTCATTTGTTTAATTTGTGAAGGGAACACCTGACGTCAAGCAGAAGTTTTCCGATTGACTATTCGCTAATTCCTGTATCAAGTGTGGCTGGCAACGCAGCTAAAAAGAAACATTTCCCTCAACTGCATGACCGCCAGTCTTGATCATGAGACACTTCTCGTCCCAACCCATGCGACCAGTAATGGGAAGTGCATTATACCACGTGCTTGTCTATGTAGAAGTCTCCACAGTCGTGTCTAAGCCACCCCAAAGATCCCAATTAGGGTGTCGAAAAAAATTGGTTGTTCGTATTTTAGTTGTCACCTTAAAAAGACATCAACGACCTTTGTTTCAATGACGTCACACACTGCGCTACATCACTGAGCCTCCACCTGTAATACGTACTGTGCTGTGAGCCTGTAACAATGGTATTCAGCTTCAGAAGCTCCAGCTATAACGAGGAGTCGATTTCAAGTTCACCTGGGAAAGATTCTTGTTATATTTTTGCTTCATCTAAGCTTGAGCTGGATGAAATCTGGCTACGGCATTCCGTCAATTGCAGTCTCTCAAACGAAAATTATTAGGTCGGTGAGGTTTTATACTTTCCATGACAGGTGCGCAGTTTGTTCAGCAAGTATTCCATCTACCCGAGCTCAGACATAAACTTCGGTCCGATGATCCTCAACACACGAAAGAGCAGGACGTTCACCATCGAGAACAAAGGAGAATTTGATTTCAAGGTAAATAACCTTCCGGTAAATAACCTTCCGTGAACCTCACTCCTTATTGCTGTGACGTCGGATGCAGTATATGCCTGAATTATTCCTGATGTTCACACGAAACTGAAGGAATCCTTTGAAAACGTTTATCGCAGTACACTGTTTCCAAAATGATCCGGGAAGCCCCAGCAGTGAAACCGCGTCCGATGGTACTTGGCGGGAAAAGGACCAAGTCACGTGATGGTTCCAGTTCAAGTCGTTCAGTAGGTAGGTTTTATATCTAGGATGGCTGCCAGGCGTGATGTGTATGTTTAAAAAAAGCTCAACCGGCGAACGTTCATGCAGCAAAACCAAAATACATCGACAATTCGGTTAATCTCGGCCTTCATCAGGGCGCAGAACAAGACCCAGCAGTATTCATCGCGTTTTAAAAGCACAACGCAACAAAACAATCTCAGCAATGTAATCAAGAAAGCATGCTCAAAGCACACCCGGGCCTGCAGGTCAAAGGTGATCAGAAAGCGAATAAGTTGTGAGGAAAACCGGTACTCCTCACAGCAAGCGCTGAATTGTAACCGTGTCACGTGACACTGATCGCAGGACAAACCACTATCCACAGTAGTGCTACGTTGTTTCACTGCAAATACAGATTTATGCTCAGACGGTAATAGGTCATTAGTTTAACTGTTCTCAACATTACCGTTTGTGTTTGTAAAAAAACTCAAGGAAACGACGTTTCTTAAAATCAGTCTCGAACGCCAAGATTTTAGCTTTAGGCGAATCGGTGGTATGTTTTGGTGTGATGGCGCGCCCCGCCACGGCTCTGCATTTGACATGACATTTCTCTGTGCTAGTTGCGTGGTATTTTCTCCTGGAAAACAAGAATCTATTGGTTTCGCGCATGTATTGTAACGGACAAACTTTGCACGGTTGCTGCAAACTTTGCACGGTTGCTGCAAACTTTGCACGGTTGCTGCAAACTTTGCACGGCTGGTGCAAACTTTGCACGGCTGGTGCAAACTTTACACGGTTGCTGCAAACTTTGCACGGTTACTGCAAACTTTGCACGGTTGCTGCAAACTTTGCACGGTTGCTGCAAACTTTGCACGGCTGCTGCAAACTTTGCACGGCTGGTGCAAACTTTGCACGGCTGGTGCAAACTTTGCACGGTTACTGCAAACTTTGCACGGTTGCTGCAAACTTTGCACGGCTGGTGCAAACTTTGCACGGCTGGTGCAAACTTTACACGGTTGCTGCAAACTTTGCACGGTTGCTGCAAACTGCCCCTTGGCGTTTAGAGAGGTATTTATAATATATGACCTATTTTTCTGGTTGAGTTCACCGCAGCACATACATAGTGGGCAGGCCATAACAGCGAAATCCAGAAGTTTATATTTTTGCCAAAATTATGTTTTTTGGCCATAAGTTTCGAACCACAAACGGTAGATGGTCAATCAAGGACTCAAAAGATGTGAATTTTCGCCTCGTTTCGTTTAAAACAAAGAAACAAATAATTGCCTCTTGGGGTTGGAGCCGGCAACCTTGGCCAAAAATGCCTAAACATACCTCCATTGTAACGTCACCCATAAAAAACTTAAATCCAAAACTTCTCAACTATTTTAAAATCGGAACTACAAGACTTTCCGCATCTTTAGAGGATTTCAACAGCTCTCTAGCTCTAGCGGCCGGCGAGTTATGGCCGAATATGTGCCTGGCATGATAGTGGCATCTGTGCAGCCCTTAAAGGGAAACTACGATTTAATTTTATGTTGGTCCTGGAAGATATGGTAAAACAACCAAGCCATCACTTGTCGCAGTTAGGTAGGTTTTATTTCCAAACATCCCTGTTTCCTGCATTTTGCTGCAGGAAATGCTAAACGCCAACAGGATTTGGCGCTGGTGTTTATGACGCAACACACCTTGCTTTGTTGTCCGCCTCTCATTATCCAGAGTTACTTCCGCAACTCAACAATCGTAGAGAGCTTTTTTCGAAAATTTAGCAATTTGCGTCATATCCGCAGCGCGAGGTGGCAGAGCGGCTTCTCTTCGACAAGACTTAGCCTCGAACCAGACCCGCTTGCTGGTTGGACCTTTCACGGTCTACCCAGGTTTTGGAACCGTACTTCCTGGGGGTGTGCAGAATATATCGGTGGACAGCATCGCTGAGAGTCTCGGGAAATCTGAGGAGGTGATTATTTGTTTGTTTGTTGCCGTTTCACATCAACCTTCGGTGCAAGTGCATTGCTGTGGAAGGTTGCTGGGAAATGAAAGGAATTTCGGTGTGGCCAGCTGTGAGTTGTGTAACAGATTCATTCTTACACAGACCAGCTTTTTATGATTTCATGATATAGTACGCAACTGCGCTTTATTCAAAGGTTGCTTTTTTGCAGTTTAAACGTAAATTCAGTGTAAAAGAATTGTTTAGATATTTGCAACCGGAAGCTGGTGGTTCGATTCTCACGTTAAAGTCCTGTTTTTCGCTGATGCCTTTTAAATCTTGTCTATACTTTACCTCCCTCCACAAGGTCTAAATATGAGTGCACAGATTAAACTTACAGCTTTCTTTATCATCAAAACATTGAGCTGTAATCCTGTGGAGGAGCTCGTGCGAATAAACTTATACCTTGCCTCATAGTTTAGCAGCCAGGTTTCAGTACCAACCAGTTCACGTCAATCAATGCATTTTTCCAGTACCTCTGTGTGGACATCAGTGACAGAGACCCCACTGACAATGCATCGGGCATTCCGTACCGTCTCCTCGCGGAGGGCTGCATTCCCAGCATCAACACAACAGATGTTGCTTCCATATTTGAGGAGCACAAGATCTGCAAGAACTTGAACGTATATCTGCAGAATAGAGAAGTAAGTTGTTTTAACGCCGTTCCCGGCTTGTAAAAGCTTTTTATTTAACAGGAGCCAAATATCGTCATTTGATATCTTGCTTGAAGATTTTCGACACCCGTAAGCATTTTGTACAGCTGTAGTTTGTAGATATAAGTGTTTCAAAGTTAGCGACCCCTATAATAAAATAAAATATTTGTAATGACCGATCAGATGATGGAAGAATGCGGCGGAGTGTTCGGCGAGGAAGACAACAAATTCATGTTCAACAATGTCATTGTGGGGAGGAAATCATATGCCAGATTCAAAATTATAAATACGAACAAGGTAATTATAAAATCATCCTTCCTTACAAGAAACAACAGATTTCTTTGTGCCTTCGTTTTGTACCAAGCGTGTATGTGGCAGGTTTTAGATCGGTGTTTTGAAAACGTAATGGACAGGCTACAGAAGATTTGTTAATTTTTGCTCAACGCTTTTTCTGGTTTGTAAACTACGTGTCATCACAACTTCATATTCACATGACTTCTTGTTTTGTTTAAGTTTTGAATAAAATATTTTCCTGTGTTACATCCTTCATGTGGACTGACTTGTTGGAGTAATGCCACTAACACATCACTAAAAAATATTATAATCCTACAAAATCGTTCGACTGATGACCTACAGTGATAAGCGGACTCCAGCATCAGGTTCATACAAATCCCTCCAAATTTTAACATGGTTAATATAATAAAACTAACCTTAATTAAAGTCAGTCACTCGTTCCATCATAAAGCATTGCCCAAAATTTTTGACAACCTACTTAATAAATATCTGGAAGCATCACATAGTTACGATACTCGACTTCGCTCCAATCAAAATTTCTTTAAACCATCAGCAAATACAAATATCGGAAAGAAGTCAATTCAGTGTAGAGGAGTAGAAGCGTGGCAGTCTCTTATGTTGAATATCAAGCTCCTGGGTTTCAGTAGTTTTTGAACTCGGGTCAAAAAATACCTTCTTGATATTGATTAACAAACTTAATCCGCATGGTCTTGACATACGCTACGTGCCTTGTAACTGTTCAGTGTATTGGATGTTCTGTACCTATTTGGTTCTTGTTGTTGTTGCCTCTTTTCTTGAAACATCAGTTTGTCATTATTAATATTTTTATCTTTTGCCGTTGCTAATTTTCTAAAGTTGCGTCTGTCCTTTGCGTATCGCTGCTGTTACAGCTGAGTAAGCATATAGTGACTGGCCCATGGTCAGCTGACATTGATGACCTCCGGGTCTTTTCGTTGGCCATGTAAAATAAACAAGAATTGTCTGTCTGTCTTACGTCACACTGCTTGTCTTTTGAAACGGCTGCTGATTGGTTCCATCAAACCACAGGCAGTTTTCGCAAAATACACTTGATCCCTGACCCAGGTGCCGGTGGACGTGGCGATCACGGTCAAGCCGGTCTCGAACAAGGTCGCCGCCCGGATCCACGATATATTCGAGGTGGAAGTGAGCAAAGCACAGATCCACCCCCACAACTACATCTTCGCAACCGTCTCGTTCTCCCCACCAACCATGAACAACTACTTGTGTTATTTCGAGGTGATCTGCCTGAATAGTCTACGATAAAAAATATTTTTCTTTTAAGTGAAAAAGGTGCTGAAAAGCATTTATTCAGCGCACAGATGTTACACCGGTAGAGCGCAGTTTTGCCATTGACTCGCCACCAGTGCAGCATTCACTGCGGAAGTAGCTGAGTGGCCCACGGCGCAAGTAAGTGGAGATGGGTGCCGCAGACCACTTGTGACACTCCGAAGTACGAAGCGAATATAGTGAAACTTTCTTTAAGGAATGGGACCTGAAATTTTATTTTACGAGGAAGTTTATTTGTGTAAATCATGTTGTATCACAACAAACACTTCTTACAACTCACGCTGAACTTCGCGCCCTCGTCTCAATGCAACATTTCCTGCAGTCGGTTGCTCACAATGATTGCTTACAATGTAAATTGCAACAAAACCTGTTTAAAATTGTCCCGGAAACTTGTTCTATACATAGTTTTAACAAATCTTTAACGTGTTTACTCACCCAACTTCCACTCAGTCAAATTCATTTAAACCAGTGGCGCACAACCTTTTCGTTATTGCCGGCCGCATTACGCACATTTTTATGAATTACGGCTGTCAGTGAGTTCAAGACATTTTAGTTTTTTTGCGTTGCTTCTGTTCTGCTTCCATACGTCTGTTTGGCCACCTTTCTACTAAGTATGCGGATACAGTACAAAAGGAGTTTGTATTAGTGCAAGGCCACCATAAATTATATTTTATATCACATGTGCACGGCCGCCATACGTTTTTATCGAAGCCCGCATGTAGGTCGCACAACCCTGGTTGAAGCAGTTTATGTGAAGCGGTAACATCGCTTGCTGAGCTTCTGAAGTTGCGCTCTGTGCTATCACTATGTATTCGATGGGTATTATGCATGCTTCTTCTATTTAGTCTTCTCTCAATTGCTTGTCGCTTTCGTCACCGCCGCTCCGGTTCGCAGGCGGCTGTTGATGGTTTGCCAACCAGCGCTGCGAAAGGACGGAGTTTGTTCTTCGAAATTTCTGGAGAAGGAAACCTTCCTCGTGTCGCGGTCGCCAGGCCATCAGTGCGCAACAGGTCGGGCGAGCCCGTCCTACTCTTCCAGCGCTTGGTGCTCGGAAGAAGCGAGTCCCTCCCCCTTCTTCTCAGGAACGAGGGGACTCTTCCATGCAAGGTGAGGACACGAGTGGGTCACCACTGTTAACGTCGTTGATGAGGTTTGAATGGAAGAAGCCGCGACAGGTTGTTTGAGGGTTGCAGCAGGCGATGCTTGGGTTGTGATAAGCTGGGGAGTGAGGCAAGGTTACAAAGTGAGGTTTCTCTTTCTGTACAAACGTGAATAAACCGGAACGCCTTCAGTAACCGCGTCACAAAACATTAGTTATTGCTGGTTGTAGTTGTCTGTTTTACGGTGAAAAGGCATCTCATATTCATTGTGGTTTTCACCGGCCGTGGTTTGTAGGTTATTAAAATTAGGTCCTAATCAAAAAGCAGTGTAAGTTGCAGCTACGCCCGTAACATAGTTCATCTCTCTTCTTTGTAATTGTTTATCGTCACAAATGAAATTTCCAAATACATCAGCGCATTGCTTAAGCTTTGTGTTGATTTGACATTGATTTTTCTAAGGTGAACATGGCAATGGAACAACAAGTCCCAAAGGATGAAGACGACAGCATGGAGTGTGTGGATGAAAGCACCGAGTTTTCTGCGTACTCATCGGATTTCGCTTTTAATCTGACGCCCACTCTTGGGACAAAGACTTTGGTTCCTGTAACGACCCCAGGACAACCAAGTAATTCAGCTCATCTTGTATTGAATGGCCGCTTGAGTTCCTTTCATCCAAGTTAACATAAGACAACTTGCAGATTTTCATAGTTTAAGGCAGAATAAAACTATAACGCTTTTCGGGAAAAATAAAACCTTCCTTGAAAGTATAAAAAATCCAAAAAAATGCACTTTTGTGTCACTTGCACTTGCAACCTCGCATCTAATTCAACATTGCTCTCTTCTGATGTTTCGTAATTTTTCTTGTATTCCCAGGTCGACTGCCATACACTGCAAGTGTGATTTTGACCCAAGGCGAGGAGGCTTCTTTTGATGTAACATTCACTCCCCTGACGTCACGCGTGTTCAACGGACAAATCTTAATTTCAACTGTAGACAACCAGTTTGAGGAGCACAGAATACAGTTGTACGGTGAAGGGTTCCAGGTGATTGTTACATCATTTGAATGTTCCTGTTGTTTCAAGATGTTGGATAAAAACCTCCAGTCTCTGTGCTCTCGGAATTTTGAAGAACATGTCTTGCAGAGTTTAAAACAGTTGCTCCAACAAACCAGGCTCACATCCTGTCAACCTTACCATTCAACGCTCTGTTGGCGAACCAGGCGAAATGCATGGTTTTAATTAAGATTCTGTTCACTTTTCTATGTAACTCCTACATTCTGGCAAAATTTCATTGAAAATGTTTTCAGTATATTGGAAATATGCCTGTTTCTTGTGATTTGTACATCAAAAATTTTGTACTGAACAGTTTTTTCCAAACTATAAGTTTTCGAGAAGAGCACTTATCTATCCACGTGCTGTGCAGGACACATGTTCACAACACGTACTGTGCTGGGCATGAGCTGTGCAGGACACATGCTGTGCAAGACACGTGTTGTGCAAGACACGTGTTGTGGAAGACATGTGTTGTGCAAGACACGTGTTGTGCAAGACACGTGTTGTGGAAGACATGTGTTGTGCAAGACATGTGTTGTGCAAGACACGTGTTGTGCAAGACATGTGTTGTGCAAGACACGTGTTGTGCAAGACATGTGTTGTGCAAGACACGTTTTGTGCAAGACACGTGTTGTGCAAGACACGTGTTGTGCAAGACATGTGTTGTGCAAGACACGTGTTGTGCAAGACACGTGTTGTGCAAGACACGTGTTGTGCAAGACATGTGTTGTGCAAGACACGTGTTGTGCAAGACATGTGTTGTGCAAGACACGTTTTGTGCAAGACACGTGTTGTGCAAGACATGTGTTGTGCAAGACACGTGTTGTGCAAGACACGTGTTGTGCAAGACACGTGTTGTGCAAGACACGTGTTGTGCAAGACACGTGTTGTGCAAGACACGTG
>Ga0210059_1011821_pt1 | contig 13297 bp, 9 predicted proteins | sample Ectturendosymbi2_FD_188042 | JGI IMG/M metagenome (GOLD analysis project Ga0210059, IMG submission 188042) | Ecteinascidia turbinata endosymbiont from Florida, USA - Sample 2 (SPAdes) (version 2) | ecosystem: Host-associated > Tunicates > Ascidians > Unclassified | place: Key West, Florida...
CACTTCACTCACAGAAGTTACCGCGGTGAGCACAACAAATCTACATCACGAAATAAAAAAATCCTTACTCCTAATGCCATAAAAAAGTTTTATATGCAGGCCTGAACTCATCCCGAAATATTTTGACAAACTTAAGCCCGAGCCCGGACCGATTCGAAAAGCCCGGCCTGACTTACCACTCTGCACAATGTCAAAAGTTTCATTCTATGAGTTCTACTGTACTTGCATAACGACACGAAAATATATTTGAGATTAAATCAAAATGCACAACGGTGAATTGGCGAAAAAGTACTGTGCAAGTTTCACCTTTAACACGAAAAGAATGTCCAGCAAAGCTAGGTGTGATGTACTTGTAAAGCAAATGTTTCGCACTTGCATGAAAGCGTTGCTGCATTGTGGGTTTGGTTAAACTCAAAGAACCAATGCATTCAACATAAACACAAAGTGTTAGAGTCAAGGAAAAAATATTTTTTATTTGTTAGTCACCACTGCCGCGACATTACAAGCAGTGAGGATAAATGTATATTTTATCCTTATTTCCAAGTCAAGTCCCTACGTTTTGAGCTATAGGTCAATACACAGCTAGGTGAATACTGTAGGCTACTTCTCCAACGTTTTGATTGAAACCCTGTTCACTAGTTGAAGACAGTCTTTTGCAAAACTGCTCATCCCAAAACTAAGTCTCCACGATAGTTCTGCTTTTTGTCTTCGGAAAAAGCTTCGCAGAGATTTGCCTGAAAAGTTAACTTTCTACAGTAATATATATATACACTAGCATCATTAAATTATACGCTGTCTGTTTCTGAATACGTGACAACCAACGTTGCAACAAAGCCATTTACATTTCTGCGCAAAACAAATAATGGTTGTACTGTGGTCTCTCACACGTGCAGCTGTAATACTATCACTGTTACAAGAAAATAACTGTTTCAACAGTATACCACACAAGGCAAAATGTCGGACAAAAGCAGTTAACCATCTTTCACGGTCACCAGAAACTTGAAAAATGCTAAAAATTATTTTATCGAAGCTAACATTTATAAACTAACAGAATCAGTGATACCACACCAAACTCTTCAAGTATGTACTTTCCACGATGGGTGTAAGCAAGGAATCGATGCTGATCGATTCCTTGCTTACACCCGTCGTGGAAAGTACATACTTGAATAGAGATATGTGCAAGTTTGAATCATCGCAAAAAGACGAAAGCAGATGGCAGTCGACTGATTCCTCGAAAGCATACAGAAACACTTCTGCTTTTAAGTGTCACACCAAACTCTGTTTCAACATGAACTTGGCTATGTATAACCTACCATCTAACTTGAAAAGCTCTTTACACAAAACGTGACAAACATTACTTTTATTTTTGAAGCCTCTCCAAATACACAACCTAAAGAGAAAAAAGTGGGGGGACATGGCATATTATATCCCCCCACCTGAAAAAGTGGGGGACACGTCCCCCGTGTCCCCCACCAAATTGCGCCCATGTAACCAATAATGACTTTGGTCCAGATTACAAACTACACTAGCCCAAATTGCACGGAACGCCCCCAAGTGAATATAAACTGTATTGAAAATTTTTTCACCGTTCACAATTTTTGAGCAACTTGCGCTTGCCCTGAAAAAACAGAGTTGCCCTGAAATTTTTCACTGTATTGAATATACTTTTTACATTCAGGATTTTTAACAACTTGCGCTTGCCCTGAAAACAGAGTTTCCCCTGAAATTTTTCATTGTATTGAATATATTTTTTATCATTCAGGATTTTTGAGCAACTTTGTGCTTGCCCTGAACAGAGTTGGCCTGGACTTTTTCATTGCATTGAATATACTTTTTACATTCAGAATTTTTGAGCAATTTGCATGCGCTTGCCCTGAAAAACAGAGTTGCCCCGATATTTTTCACTGTATTTGAACATGTATTTTTTATCATTCAGGATTTTTAAGCAACTAGCGCTTGCCCTGAAAAGCAAAGTTGCCCAGACATTTTTCGCTGTATGGAATATACTTTTTACATTCTGAATTTGAGCAACTTGCGCTTGCCCTGAAAAACAGAGTTGCCCAGAAATTTTTCGCTGTATGGAATATAGCTTTTACATTCAGAACTTTTGAGCAACTTGCGCTTGCCCTGAAAAACAAAGTTGCCCTGATATTTTTCACTGTATTGAACATGTATTTTTTATTATTCAGGAGTTTTGAGTAACCTGCGCTTGCCCTGCAAATCAGAGGGTGCCCTGGAATTTTTCACTGTATTGAATATACTTTTTACATTCAGGAGTTTTGAGCAACTTGCATGCGCTTGCCCTGAAAAACAGAGGGTGCCCTGATATTTTTCACTGTATGGAATATACTTTTTACATTCTGGAGTTTTGAGCAACTTGCATGCGCTTGCCCTGAAAAACAGAGGGTGCCCTGATATTTTTCACTGTATTGAACATGTATTTTTTATCAATCAGGATTTTTGAGCAACTAGCGCTTGCCCTGAAACACAGAGTTGCCCAGAAATTTTTTGCTGTATGAAATATACTTTTTACATTCAGAGTTTTTGAACAACTTGCGCTTGCCCTGAAAAACAGAGGGTGCCCTGAATTCACTATATTGAATGTATTTTTTTTATCATTCAGGATTTTTGAGCAACTAGCGCTTGCCCTGAAAAGCAGAGTTGCCCAGAAATTTTTTGGTGTATGGAATATACCTTTTACATTCAGGAGTTTTGAACAACTTGCGCTTGCCCTGAAAAACAGAGTTGCCCTGAATTCACTATATTGAACGTATTTTTTTTTATTCAGAATTTTTGAGCAACTTGCGCTTGCCATGAAAAACAGAGGGTGCCCTGAAATTTTTCGCTGTATTGAATATAATTTTTATTATTCTGGAGTTTTGAGTAACCTGCGCTTGCTCTGAAAACAGAGTTGCCCTGGAATTTTTCACTGCATTGAATATACTTTTTATATTCAGAATTTTTGAGCAACTTGCTCTTGCCCTGAAAGACAGAGGGTGCCTTAAATTTACTGTATTGAATGTATATTTTTTATTATTCAGAATTTTTAAGCAATTTGCGCTTGCCCTGAAAAACAGAGTTGCCCTGGAATTTTCACTGTACTGAAATATATTCTATTATTCAGGATTTTTGAGCAACTTGCGCTTGCCCTGAAAATTTTCAAGCCCGGGGGGCGCCCGCCCCCCCCCCGACCCCCCGCCTCGTACGCCTATGCTTATTTCAAGTCAGTGCATAAATTTATGTTCATCTAAAAGTAGTATGTCAAATACTAGAAGTTTATACAGGTATGCTGGGAGTAGTGCGATTTATTTTTGAATGGAATGTAAGTGTTATTGCTAGTTGTTGGCTCGTGGCTATCTGAATCATCTTCAACGACACACAGTAGTTCAGTTCAGTTTATTCCGGAAACTCACAAAGAAAGCTCACGAAAGTAAATAAGATAAAACAATAAGCATACAAGCACATTAACGGACAGGTTTCCAAGTTAAAACAAGATTAAATCAATGTGTTACATTTTATCAAGTCGGGATCACTCGCAGAAGAATATCACAATCAAGGGCAGATAAACTTATCCCAATCACATTATGTTTGCATCTCTCTCCGGGTACCTAATATAACAGCAACAGACGTAACTAACAAAGAGGATAAACAACATGGCAGCAACGTTTTTGTTAGTTTTTTGTCATCCATTCACAACAAAAATTAAAACACTAAACTTGCTTTAAAGTAACCTCGCTTTTTCTTTGTGATAGTGATTGAATTTTTGCAAAAGCTATCTATTTTAAAATTGAGATTACAGCCAAATGAAATTTAATTTGCTTTTATCCGCAAACAGAGGCAAAAAACTTTCCTTTGGTGCCTGAACTACGTTGCCTGTTCACTGCTAATTGGTAAGAGGCGCGTTGACACGTAAGAAAATTGCTGGTATTTGTTAATAATTATTAACAATCAACCTTATATTGATTGAGATGCCTGGTGCTCGTACTTTTATGCATTTTTTAGTTTTGACGAAATTCTAACATTGGTGTCACCTATAGAACAAGCAAGAACAAAACTGGATCAGCACATTTGCGTCATACGCCAATCTCACTGTAATTTGGGCCAAGTCCACGTGTCAATTAATCAAAAAGTTAACGTATTTTATCGCAGGATTCTATAAAAACCAGTGCTTTTATCGTATGGCACCAAAAGCTGACAAATACTAATAGAAGAACAAGAGGCAACTGAGCAAAGCGAGAAAATACCAGAAAAATGAAACTTATTACCGCTTTCTGTTTGACATTTGCTGTTGTCAGTGCTGGAGGTAACCAAGAGTTTATTTTGTATAAATATTAGAAATATTTGGCCTACAAAAATTTGCCTGGTTGAGAGTTAAATCTTGCAGAAGAAATTTTGCCTGGAGATTAATCAAATTTTCTGTTAGGTTATATTAGCAGACATGAAACATAATACAGCTTAGTCGGTACAATATAGCGGCGATAAATCTATTCTTCTCTTGTGAAAGGTCTGAAGTGTCCTGCTATTAGCAGTGGGCTGCTTTCAAGTAGAAAAGAAATAACAAAACAGAAAAGTATATCAACCGAATTTTAACCAAAAATCTCGACATGTTGTTGCAAAATCCTTGCTTGCCAAAAAGCAGTTCAGTAGGTTTTTATGTGGCAGCCGAATTTTATAACAAATGAATGTCTATGATAAACGACTTCGCGCCAAAACATTTCGACCGAGTCATTGCTTCGAGCATTCGGCGCACCCAGCTGAACTGAAAGGAGTCTTTCTTTCTGTTTCGGAGACGGCAGGACTTCTGTTTGGACTTCAGTAAACAGTACTTTATCAGACACTACTGGTGTCAAAATATAAAAACAGGTTAAAAATTGGCCAACGTTTCGATAGTTAGCTACAACAAATTTCGCCAGGGGCGAACACGAAGTGAATAGATAAGAGACTCTAGAGTCCTGTATTGAACACGCTTCGCCCTGCAGTAGCACTTTCTGGGTCATAAGTCTATATGTGCCAATATCATGTATAACTGTCGACAGATGCAACATGTAAATTCCATTGTGTGATGGATAAGGTGGTACGCAGGCACGTTGTAGAGGGATGCACGACTCTCAGATACGTTTGTTTAATCTATGTATGAAAATAAAAGGGCGTATTACCTCCTCAATAGCAGGTTACAACTGTTTGTGGATTAGATAAGAAAAAAGAAAAAAGTTATTAGTATGTCTGGATTCCTCAATTCGTATATTTAAGGTGCGCCTCTTAGCAGTGGCGTAACTACAGGTTTGAGCCAGGGTGGGAAAGCTTAGCTTAAGGCGGGACCATTAGCCACCGTAGGGAGCCCTCTAGCCAACACTCAGAAAAAAAAGTTGAGAAATGATAGTGAATCCAGGAGTAGATGTCTTCACTAAAACCCTTAATTACTGGAAATCACTCTGAAAAGCACAAAAAACAAAATCCTAGTGAAAACTAAAAGCATATTAAATACCGAAATTTAAGCAAAGTGGGGCCCGGTTTTTACATTTAGCTTGCCAGGCGGCGGTATGCACCCCTTCCCCCCTGTCAGTTACGCCACTGCCCCTTAGGTTATTTCACAAAAAGAATTCGCCTATAATTTGATAGATCGTGTTTATATGCTTTAATATACTTGCTTCGGCAGTACACATACTAAACAAAGAAAGGGGAAAATGAATAAACAAATGATAACATACAAAACAGAGGTAAAAACGAGCGATTTTTTATCACATAATAAGAAAAACTGTCGGTTGTTGATTATATTGTGATGTGACTGTTTACGAAATGCTCTGATGCTTGTTTCTCAGTTCACTTTACAAACACCTGGCCTGCCAACGGCAACACACCAGCTGGAGCTAGAGGAGTAGCCTCTTTCGACGACTTACGTAACGGGACATGCCAAATTACATTTCCAGGACAAGTTTATTGGTTTCACGTAAGTCGAGAAAACTGCTTTAGTTTTTCACGCTTTCCAAATAGCAAATATTTTTTGAGAGGATAACTATTTTGTAGGATGTTGCCATTCGTTTAGGAGGCAGCGTTATAGATATCCCAAACGTTGAGGTCAAAACCTCTTATTTTGCAACATTTGGTTAATTTTGCAGATTTTCGCTAGCAATCTTGCTAACTGTCTGCGTTATTGCAAATAATATACTTTCTTGTGTTTTACAAACAATTTAGTCAGTTTTAATACTTGTTGAATAACTTTTATTGATAATTAATCCGAAGTCTTCATCACAATTAGGCCTTGACCGCTTTAAAACGTATTGTTCAGGGCTGCTAAGCTCTTTATAAAAATATATAAAAGTATATCCAAATGTATGTGTCAAGTTGCCTGGTGTTCTGGAAGGGCACCGAAAGATTGGCGAAATGAGTGATCGTCCCCATACACAAAAAGGGAGACAGGAGTGAATGTACTAACTGCCGTTGTGTATCTCTCCTTAGCCTCCCTCGAGATATATGCCAAGTGCCTTGAAAAAATATCCCGCGAAATAATTGAACCAAAGCTGGATGATACCCAATGCGGTTTTCGTCCCGGTCGCAGCACTGAAGACAATTTTCACTCTCCAGAAAATTTTCTAGAAATCTTGGGAGTATGCCAAAGACGTCGACACATGTTGTGTTGACCTCGAGAAAGCATACAACCGGGTTCTTCGTGAAACGCTTTGGGGACTGTTGCGGGAATACTGTGTGGAGGGCCGCCTGTTACTGGCTGTCAATTCATTGTATTCCTGCTCAGAAGTTTGTGTTCGTGTCGGTGGAGTTAAATCACATCCATTCACCGTTGGTGTTGTACTTCGACACGACAAGGATGTGCTGTCACCGCTTTTCTTCATATTCTATAATTCAGGGGCCTCAAAACTTGTTTATGTCTGAGGGCTACAAATGCTGTTGCACAACAGTTCGAGGGCCGGACATCTTACGTAGTGTGATTGCTTTGAGATATGTTACATTTTACCAGATAAACAATTTTTCCTAAATATATTAATTTTTCTTCATTGGCAAAATGGCTTCGCGGGCAGTATTTGGCATGCGGCCATAGTTTGGAAACCCCTGGTCTATATTGATTGTATATAGACAGTTACAGCCGAGTCGACGAGGGGCTAACTGTTGGAAGCTGCAGGACCAACCGTTTGCTTTTTGCAGACTATTTGGTACTGCTAGCATCTTATCACCAAAGACCTTCAACATGCACTTGACTGGTTTTCTGCTGCGTGCAACCAAGGCGGAATGAAAGTCAGCATAAAAATACCCAGGTATTATGATTGTCCAGAAACCCAAGGCAGTGTATGCTGCAACTGGCAATACAATGTAGCAGGTAGGGAAATTCAAGTACCTTGGGGTGGTATTCACGAGTGATGGAAGGCGGAACAAGGAGAGATTATATGGATTGGTAAAATAAATACAGTTCTGCCTGAGCTTTATCGCTCTGTGGTGACAAAACGGGAGCTTTCAAACACCGCAAAGCTGTTAGTTTTTAAATCAGTCTTTGTTCCGATCCTCACCTATATTCATAAATCTTTTAAGTGAAAACTGAAAGAATATTCTCTCAAGTGCAAGCGGCTGAGATGGGATTCTTACGAAGAGTTCACGGCGTAACGCGTCGCAAAAAAGTGCACAGCTAAGAAATTCGTAAAGCCCTGAATGTCGAACTACCTCTAATTCGAATCAAGAAGTTCCAGCTACGTTGATTCGGCCATGTTTCCAGAATGTCCAGGCAAAGGTTGGCGAGGCAAGTTTTGGTGGCTGCACCCACAGGAAGGCGGTCCACTGGTTGTCCAATGACTACGGTCGCCTGACCACACCTCTGGCATTGCTTGGTCCCGTTTTGGTATGGAGCCAGCAGAACTACCTGATATTGCTGCTGGTTGACAGTGAGGTATTTCAAGTCCTCCTTGGGTAGCTGCCCCCGCGCCCCTTACCAGCTGAAAAGCTGGTACGAAAACGAATGAATGAATGAATTAATTAATTATCCAAATGTAATTATGGGTGTTTGAGTAAAATATTTTCTACTTCTTTATAGTGCGAAACATGTGACATTATCCCGGCCGAATCTGATTCTTTTCGTGGCGTTTACACTCTTGGCGTACCAAACAAAGATTGGCAGGATTCCAGAAACTTCACATTTTTGGTGAACTTTTTCACCCAGACTTACAACGAGACTGAAGTTGGCTGGGACTGTGACAACACCAAAGATGTGAAAAGTAAATTGTTTAAATTGTTTATGTAAAACGTCTGGTCCATATTTTTCGAGCCGTCAAATTCGTTTGTCCGCTATAAAATTCTGGAAAGTAACATCTGTCTTCAAAATAAAATCTGGTTGCTGTTTGTCTAATCGATATATCGTTAGACTGCCTTTTGGTAGGATTTGATTGTTTATCAAAAATGTTTAACCGTTTTAGTGGCCGTCTACTCTTTTCCCAATAATATGGATCAAAACTTCACTAGAAGTCGAATCTACCACGAAAATCTTACTCCAAATAGCATCATCAACATTGGCTTCCCAGAGCCAGTCAAAGACTTCGCAGTAAGTGGTTGTCAAACGTGATGCGGATGTAGTCTATGAACAGTGTTCTTAGCATTTTTGTTGGTAATAACTCTTCACAAAAAACGGGCGTATTTCTTGCATTGTGTGTTTTTTCACAACGCAGTAAGCTACAAAGGATTAGTACAGTTCGCTTTATCTACGTTAATACTCCATGTAATAAGGTGAATCACTTAGAAATGTGTTCTCAAATTAACAGAACGTTAGGACCGGTCGTTAAAATTTTTTAACATTAAGCTTTTTCTGAGAACAACGGGGTTGAGTATCTCCACCACAATAGTTATTCATGCTGGGAATGCTCGAAATGCTGGACAAAATGGTGGAAAAAATTTTGGTACTACTTTTTTTCAGGTTGATTCACCGAACACTTTCGTTGGTGGGCCCACTGACTATGTCATTACCAACTTTTACCCAAAGCAAAAGGAGGTAAGCAAAACATTGGTAACTATACGTTTCTTGAAAATAACCAAATGTTTTTGGTACTGTACTTGATAAAAAAGATTAATTTAGAAAAAGGGTAGTGTAGTAAAGTGAAATAATGGTTGAATAGAAAATCAACATTTTATATCAAAGTCTTGTTTATTTATCAGGTAGCTTTCCAGATGAACTACGATGGAGCTTGGTTTTCTGCAGCTGATGTTAGCTTGAATGCCGTCATTATAAATGATGAAGATATGCAAGATCAAGAAGCTTAAGCTTTCTTGAAACCAGTATACTGCAGATCACTTGCGATGTTTTCACATGTTATTCATTTTCCATGTTAAGGAACTTCAAAGTATTTGCAACAACAGCTTGTTTGAATGGTCGCAATATTATGGACATAAGCCTAAACCTTAGCCCGAAAAAAAAGTTTCCTATTACTTTCTGTGTGCTGTGTTTTGTGTTCATGCTGGTCGAGACAGATGTCTTCAAGTTTAGAAAAATCACATGAGACACTTCATGTTTTACTCCGCTATTCTGAAGTCTCTTAAGGTCCCTAGAAAGATCATGGAAATTATCATTTTTTAACATTTTGAAGACACTTTACCCGTTGTCAGATAAATTTGTTCTCTAACAAAAATTGACACAATGTATTTTAGTGTGAGGTTTATAAAACAGTTTAAAAAGGTAAAAAAGGATCAAAAAGTTTAAGAGTTTTTCTTTTTTAGTGTTATTTTTAGGGCTTTGTAGACATCTTTTAAGGAATGTGTGTAAATTGCAGCGTAAGCAATGGGGAAGTGACATTTATTTAAACCATAAGTACAGTCCATCCTAAAAATGTAAAAAACTGGCCGTCAAGATCTCCGAAACAATTTTTATGAAAGATAAGAGTTCGGTTCTTTTCTTGACAAGTTTCGTTTCTAATTTCATTTTACAGGCCGTGAGTGGTTCGCCAATAATTAACAATGTTTCAAAATTTTATCATGCCTTGGCGAAATTTTACAGTGCTGTTTTATTTAAATAAAAAGACATTCTCTCTTGCTTCGAGTTACTTGCAACAACGATTTCAGAACTTCTTGTGGCGATTGTTACCGATGTCAAGGTTTCTGGTTGTTCATTACCTTTTCTGCCTATGTATTAAATTGTTGCGTATGATGATCTCTTCCAGTTCAAATTTTTATACTCTAAAAGTGTAAACGTCATCACATTTTGCGTTACCTTATAAGTAAAGTTGTGCAGCGTGCTTGGTAAAGGTGGCGTTGTCAAAACAAACTTTAGAAGACTTTCTGCTTAGACTTGACAAACCGGTTTTTCGCTAATCCCACGAAATATTTTCCATAAGATTGCTGTTTACGCGAGAAGCTTAAATCGTTGGCACATCATGATTGAGTTGCACATCTCAGTGTAACTTCGTGCTGCAAAGCAAATAAAAGACTTAATTCCAGAACAATATTTGGTTCCTTAGAGCATCGTTTTGGAAAACATCGTGGCAAAAACGTTTGCTTTGACGCGTAGGATTCTGTTGATAGTTACGTTATACATGCATGATAGCCAATCTCGATCAAATGTAGGTAGTGAAAGGGAAGTTTGCCTTGGGAAAAATACTGTGTTTTTGGCAAAAACTCTTTACTTTAGTGGTTCTCAAAGTTTAAACAGAGACAAATTGGTGACTTCAATAATATTTTTTTCTTAGCTGAAACGGTAGCAAGAATAGTGCGTGCCTCTTCAGTTAATTTTTAAAACAAATCACATTTTTCAAATGAACTACTCGAGTACAACCGCGTAAATAAACTTATCTGATCGAGCAAGGTACAATTCCGATGAGTTTCCCCCTCGTGTTTTGAATAAAGCCGGGAGCAACCGTGTTCTGGTCCCAGCAGCGATAGAACAATCAAACAAACGTTTGAAACGTTCGTCACAACCGGTTGGACAACGACATGGCGATGAATCACACTAATCTCAGAAGTAAAAGATATGTTGTACCTATTGGGAACAACATGTGCTGCATCCAACTTTGAAAAAAATATGTGCTTCTGTTGTAATCTTCAGGAGAAAAAGATCTAACAAGACAATTCCTTTGGTAGCTTCAAAATATTGATATATGGATAATACCATAAAGTGATTTCGCACGACCAAGACCTTTATCAAGATTTGATTAAAGATGGTCTAAGTGTTTAAACGTAACGTCAAGTCGACATTTTTCATACCGAAGTTGGAAGATCAATGTTTGTAGACGAAATAAACTAATTGTGTTGCACCAAAACAAATCCGCCCTTCTCGTCTGTTATCTTGCTAAATGATGTCATCCGATAGGTTCTGCCTACCCCTTGTACGAATATGTTTCAGAAAATATCAGCAAATCATCAGCACTGGTTACTGAGTAGCTTTTAAGAAGCAATATTGTTTATTTGTTAATCAGTATTAATTTAGTTGCGTTGAATCTGCATTCTACGCAAGCACAATCAGGTAAAAACGGGCACTATTTCAATATATTTTCTTAACACAAAATAAAACTATTGTTATCTCGTTAGCACCTCCGTTTTACAAAAACTTTTGGGGATGATCAAGTATCAAAGTAAATATCATTTTCGTAGATTTGCATGCTTATTTAATGTGATACTCTTTCATGACAGTATAATTTTAATTAAGAACCAGTTGCTTCGGGCTGAACCGCTATATTTGTAGTAATGTCCGGGTTGAAAATTGGACAGTTTAAATAAAAAACGGTTAATAATACTGATTGTGTCCTATTTCCGGTTGATTTTAAATTACACTACGTAGTTTCATTTTACGACCAACAAACGTTTTCACTGGTGTTGATATTCTAAGCAATACAAGTGTTGTACTTATGAAAGAATGCCAGCACTAAAAGGCTAAGTTCAGCCAAAGTTTTGCAGACTAAGGTTCCTCGTGAAAATGAATGCTGTTTGCGAATACACATTCAACTTATGTTTGATTGGGAAGTTGGAACGTTGATGCAATATTTTCAGCTAAAGCCGGATATTTCACCACTTTGCACTCTTTGGCAGTCAGGTACGATTGCTGCAAGCAGTGAGCCTCGCAACGGACTAAAACGTGTTAGCAAAATATTTGAAAAATATGTCCGAGTTGCAATTTGAGCTGGCAGTAGTTATTTAGGAATGCAGCAAACTGACAAAAGTGTCAATAAAAATATTTGAATCAGCAAAAATTATTTTCGAATAGTTCAAACATTTCCCGCTTAAACCAGTGGTTCTTAACATTTTTTACATATCTTGCCCTTTTATCAAAAAAAATTACCAGATTTACTCCCAATACACTCAGTAGTGCTCATTTTTTAAAAATACGAAATTAACAATCTCTTACAGTTTACAATTTAACGTAATTTATTTGTTTGAGAGCAGACACGAAGTCCATAGTATGAACACACACACACTCTGCAGAACGCAGGTCGATAGAAACAGACAAAACAGCACGTAGTACAAGGCTTTGAAGCCGGCGAAATCACAGGGTTACAGACACTTTTTGCAACTGCATTGAATACAGAACCATATGGTTACAGACACATTCTTAACACTATTGTTAGCTAACACGTAACACTTGTTACAAAACTACTGCGCAGTAGGGCGCCAATTCCTATATTGGTCGAGTCGAGGTAAAATGCTGAAGCATTGTGGCATGTGGCATGACACGCCATCAACCAAACGGATACTGCAAAGTTCGATCAATCATTCACAGAGTAAAATGCGATTATAGTGTTCAAAGAATAGGGACGAATACAAACAATCTGACTGCATCAAAGCATGTAACCGTTTGTTGTTACATTTTCTGCATCTTTCGAGAAACAGGTACGTGTATTTTCGTAACAGAGCCTCAAAGTTAAGAATGTTACATTGAACCTGGTGGGTACTAACACTGGCTCTCCAGGGCAGGTTGTATAGAGCTCTGCATCCAAAGTTATATGCCACACGCAATCCCTGCATGCATGACTTCCTGTAATTACATCATAATTGTGATGCATACATGGGCGTACAAAAGGAAAGAAAAAGTACAATTTAACTGCATTTGAACATCCGGAAACGGAGTCTCTCAGCTTGTTTGCTGCACAATATTGATATCGCAGTTGTCTCTGAATGTCTTTGTCATCTCAGAGCCCAGTATTCAATACAACCCCCAGATATTTGTATTGGTTAACAGATTTTACATTTTGACCAACCAATGTCAACAATGTAGAGACTGTGCTTTTTGCACTTTTAACTTTAAAAACGTCATACAAACAGTTTTGTTGCAGTTGAAAATAATCCCATGCGATTCTGCACACGCCTGGCACACACCTAGGAT
>Ga0210059_1011822_pt1 | contig 13297 bp, 8 predicted proteins | sample Ectturendosymbi2_FD_188042 | JGI IMG/M metagenome (GOLD analysis project Ga0210059, IMG submission 188042) | Ecteinascidia turbinata endosymbiont from Florida, USA - Sample 2 (SPAdes) (version 2) | ecosystem: Host-associated > Tunicates > Ascidians > Unclassified | place: Key West, Florida...
TCCTTGATGACGGATGTATCGGTGGTGACCCGCAGACTGTGCTCAGTAATGCTGCCATCATTAGGAATGGACTATCCTCAGTTGGCCTAGAAATAAATAACTCTAAATGTGAGCTCCTCATAGTCCACAACACAACCAGCCAAGAGCGGTCCCAAACAACTAAGCTTTTCCAGGATGTATTCCCATCCATCTCAATCCCTGCTCCCAATCTATGGCAGTTATTAGCATCCTCTCTGCATCAGGATTCCACCCCACTACATCTAGAGGCAAAAACTAAAATGCTTGACAACATCATTAAAACCTTGAGCTAATAGAGCCACATCAAGCATTTTTCATATTGAAAAATTGCCTCTCAATCCCCAAACTCATATACCTACTGCGAAGTGCACCATGCTTCAAGTGCAAAGAGGAACTGGAGGTGTTCGACACAGCCATAAAAACCAACATGGAAAAAATATGCAATGTGTCTTTTGGAGAAGAAAACTGGTCACAAGCATCCCTACCAATCAGACATGCAGGCCTGGGCCTTCGTTCCGCAGCAGACCTATACCTACCATGTTTCCTGTCATCGTCTCATGCCTGTAAAGGCCTCGTCAACTGTTTACTTCCCTCTCTCAACCTGGAAACCCCTTATGGGGATGTAAACGATGCAATTGACGATTGGTCCAAACACCATGTTTCATCACCACTAGAAAAGGGAATACAAGCAGCTTGGGATGACCTCGCCTGCAGGGATACACTCAATCCCCTGCTAAACGCCAATAACCCTTGGAACCACTGTCGGTTACTTGCTGCACAAGAGAGTCACACTGCTGCCTGGTCAGAAGCGTTCCCAATTGCCTGTGTTGGAAACTTGCTCAGTCCTGATGAACTCCGTATTCCAATCGCCCTCCGAACTGGTGCCAAAATCTTTGAAAGCACAAAATGCCGCTGCGGCAAAATTGTTGATGAGCTGGGGCTCCATGGCCTTTCCTGTACTAAAAATGCAGGCCGCTTCCCAAGGCATTCAGCCATCAACTCCATCCTCAAAAGGTCATTGACCCGCATGGTCTCCCCTCTACCTTGGAGCCTGTCGGCCTGACCAACGATGGAAAGAGGCCGGATGGCCTGACTTTGGGCCCTTGGTACAGAGGCCGGAGCCTGGTGTGGGACGCAACAGCTGTGGACACTTTTGCTCAGGGCCACTACAAAGACTCTGCCAGACAGGCTGGTTTTGCGGCCACAAAAGCTGAGCTTGTAAAATGCCAAGAATATCATGACCTCCAAAGCAATTACCACTTTCAACCAGTGGCAATTGAGACCACTGGTGTGTATGGCAAATCCGCTGCCTCTTTTTTGAGTGGTCTTTCGAAGAAACTTGTTGATGTGTCTGGCGACCCCAGGGAGCACAAGTGTCTCCACCAGCATCTGTCCCTGGCTGTGGTCAGGGGAAATGCTGCCAGCATATTGGCCTGTGTGCATGTTTGATCTGATTTTACCTGTTCTTTTTCTTGCTGCTTTTAACGTACTGACCACCATCACTGCCTACCACTTGCCCCTGTATCAATGTGTAGCTATTGCCTTCCGAATCCTTGTTCTTTCTGTAAGATTCATTGTTCCTTCAGTTGTGCAGTGTTACCTTGTGCATTGGTGAAACATCTTTTCAATTGCATGGCCTATGATGAGAGTACAGCATGGTTTCGTGTTCAACATTGCTTGAAACATCTGAGGCCTTTTACAAGTCATTAAATGTGCTAAAGTTGTTTTGATCATGTACTGTATCATTCTTGAATAAACTAAGTCACAAAATATGTGCACATCTGTACTTCGTGAATTGATGCTGATCAAGCTTGAAGAGACGCCAAGCAGTAATACAATACAGAATGCTTATATTAAAAATGGTAGGTCCCAATTGATGTTAGGCTTGATTATTCTAATAACAAATGCAATCTTATATCTTTGATGAATATAAAAACTTATTCTATCCATGATTTAACCACATCTACCTTTGGCTACAGTAAAGCCAAATTCCTAATTGTGGATTGTCTTGTATCTGGCACAAGAAGCTTATACAGTTTAAAATACTTTAGTAAGTCAAGTCAGAACTCTGTGAGTCACATACTTCATAAAACAACTCATTCACACGGTTGAAGTAATCGAGCACAAAAAATTAGGACCACCAATTTTGTACCATGGCAAATGATGTCAAATAACAAGGCAATGTTTCAGTTGACTTAATACATAAATGCAGCTATTAGGAATATAACTAAAGGGAAATCTATTTGTGTTGATCTACTAATATGTTAACATACATTTTAATGAAACAGTGACAGGAATAATATGTTATTAAAACCTCCCATATAATTACTCTGGATGAGCCAACCGACCTGAATCACCCCAAATAAACATAGGCTATTAAAACAACAGCTAACCTCATTTTAGTAGCAACATATGAAGGAACAAAAGGTCATGAAATGTCATGGATATTAGTAATCAATGAATAGTGCTAAGATACCCAGCATAATTTTATCTATAAGTTTATAGGACAGGAAATAAGGAATGGGCAAATTACACACCAATTATAATTAAGCTTTTCAATTCAGGTGGCTGAACTTAGCCATACGCCGAAGTTGTATAAATACGATGGCTAATTTAGTTTTTATATTAATATTATTTGCAATTGTCATCTTTTACACAGCAATCATCCATAACTTTTAGAACGTTTTCTTCAGAAAATCCACCTGACGCAGTGAATCACGGTACCCTGTAAAAGGCGGAGCTCCGTAAATAGCGGAGCTTGGTTGCGGAGGTTTGATGACATAACCGGAGTCGCTAAAACTGATATTTTGCGTTGAGCAATGAGAAGTAAACAGTAGTAAAAATAAATTTATTGCAAAAGGTGATGTTACACTACGGTAAAAGAAGTTTATTCTGAAGTTTAATAATTTTTCCTTATAATCTCATCTGAGTTTCACAACGGTTCGGGGACAAAAAATTGGGTTTCAACAGTTGTGAAAGTATAAATTTTTTAAACATCACAAACTTCCATACATTACATGTTTGCGTGAAGCGCATATTCAGTTGCAATGAGAAAACATTTTTCCTTTGCATTTGTTCATTTTTTTTCTTTTGCAACTCAACTTTTTTCCACTCCGATTACGTCATTAAAGATCCACCCCGACTGAGCTCCGTTTTTTACAGGCAACCTGAATCACTAGCCTAAAGAAAAGATCTGCTCAAAAAATTTGCTGATGACATTAGTTTGGTCATTTCCAGAATTTTGTGATGGTACAATTCTAGCAATTTTGTGCAATGTACCAGCAATCGAGTTGCTTAGTTTCAGCTTGTTTGTTGTGGAGAAAAGCCATCTTTGCACATCTATAGACTTTGGCCCTTTACGGAGATTGAACTTCTTGTCACTCATGTCTTTCACTTACTACATGATACACAGCTACTGTACATACATGGCTACAGTAGAAGTTCTGACTCTGGCTTCAAGCACGGTATCTTGTCAAAACTGCTGTGGATTCCTGTTATACCTGTAGCTCTGTTCACACACTGTGAAAAGGCGTATGCAGATGCACCCTAGTGGAATTAAGCATTTCTGCAAGGTTGCAAGGTTTTCCACATTTTCCTGCACGTGGCGTTTTTACATATACCATAGCAGCCATGGCAAAACTTGTCTTTCACATGGTGACCGGACAAGTGCTGCAAAAACAAGCACGTACATTTGAAAAACAAATGCATAATAAGAAATTTTACCGAAAGACAAGCCCAAAATACGTTTTCTAGGAAAAATTTATAAAAGCAGCAGGTAAACTAAATACAAAGGCGGGGAGGCAAATCCAAAAAACGAGCCCAAAATGAGAAATTTTCACAAAAACACGGCCAAATTGAGGTTTGCAGTAAGTTGAAACAACAAAAGTGCCATAAAATAGTAATCCACAAAAAAAATCTGGAAAAAACAAGCCTGAAAAAGAAGTAACTTTCAATTAAAATAAGCCCAAAAACAAGCAACCCACAAGTCTACAAAAAACACCAGAGTAAAGCTCGCCGTTACTTCGTCCGACCGTCACTTGCGCGAACGCCAACTACTTGGCAAGAATACCACCAACACAAAAACGAGCAGATATGCTAAAAAAAAAACCTTAAAAAACACATTATGGTAAAATCATATTACAAACATCACAGAGATATTATTTGACACGACTTTTATGCTACCATAAACTTTTCAGCAATTTTCTTCGACATTCGAACGCACTTAAACAACAACGGCTTTCTCATCAAGCAAAGGCGTCAGCAAAGATTTTTAAACGAACATCACTTGCTAATATCATCAGCTATCCAGTGAAAGCTTTTTCATCGTCTACACTTTTCATCAAAGTTATCAAAATCATTCACAAGCATGACCAACTTTTGCGGCACGCTAAACTTTTTAGCAAGTTTTTTCGAATATCGAACGCACTCAAACAACAACGGTTTTCTCATCAAGCAAAGGCATCAACAAAGATTTTTAAATGAACACCACTTGGTAATATCATCAGCTACCCAATGAAAGCTTCTTCATCGTCTACACTTTTTATTAAAGTTGTCAAAATCATTCATAAACAAGACCGGCTTTTGCGCTACGCTAAACCTTTCAGCAAGTTTTTTCGAATATCGAACGCGCTTAAACAACAATGGTTTCCTCATCAAGTAGAGGTGGCCGGAGTCACTTTTTCAGACTCTGAATCCGCTCCTGTTTGAAAATTTTTGAATCCGGATCCGGAAATTTTTTGAATTTGAGAATCCAACTCCTGTTCGGACTCCGCCGACAATCGAGGCAACCGTAAAATACCAACGGTTTTACTTCAGAAATGACCATACAGACTCCTGCTACTGCCGAAATTGAAAAGTGACTCCGGGTCCGGATCCGAAAAAAACGCAGATTCTAGCCGGAGTCGACTCCGACACTCCGGTTTCGTGGCCACCTCTGTCATCAAGCAAAGGCGTCAGCAAAGATTTTTAAATGAACATCATTTGCTATTGTTGCTAATATCATCAGCTATCCAATGAAACCTTTTTCATCGTCTACACTTTTCATTAAAGTTATCAAAATCATTCATAAGCATGGCCGACTTTTGCGCTACGCTAAACTTTTCAGCAAAACTTACAAAATCAACATTTCGAATGTTCTGGAGAAGAAACAAAAAGCGTCATTCTCAACCGCATAGAAGCAAAATATGAATGTGTAATATGCGATGAAACGACATATATCCCACATTCTTCCCAATTCACACCATGCACACCCTGTGTGTCTTGTGTGTACCAAAACAGCAAACCTAAAGATTTTGTTGGATTTTATCAGCTCACGATTCTGATTTTGAAGGTATGTCAAGGTCGCATCCACATGAGTCAAAGGTGAACGGTAAAACTCTTGATTTGCATTGTAGTCACGACACGACGCCCGTTTGTGTAGTGGCGTTTTATATTTTTGTGCTATATTTGTTAAGTACTTCAATTTACCGTACAACCGCATTGCACATAGGCTATTACATTTTATTCCCAGAGAAAAAGACTTACTAACTATTATACACTGTTCCCTTTACACTATAAGCAGCTTCGTCCTTGGGAGGTCTGCAGCCTCAATGACCCCTGGTCTTTTGCAGTCTCCCACTCCCTCATGCATTTTATGCATCGATCTTCGATGTACTTGAAAGTCATCGCAGTTCTACATTATAATAATCATGATGGCGTCATTCATGCGTGTGGCTTAAAAGCTTGTGTTTCATCAAAGTGCAGAAAATGTATTAGCGCCATCAAGCGTGTACTCACCACTACCGCCATGCATATACCCTCATCTTCTTTCATGTATTTATGTATTTATCTTTAAGCACACAGAAATATTTCTGTTTTAGTTTATGTTGTTGTTAGTATTCGTTTTTCTTTGTCGGTTTCAGCGATGGTACATAGCACGTTTGAAGATAGTCATATGTTTTTGTCGTTGTTTCCCCTTAACTTCCATTCTATAATTTAATGTGCAACCTTAGGGTTTCGCTAGTCAAAAATTAATAATTACTACTACAGTACTAAACAAGGCTGAAATCGCTCTCAACATTACTAGCTGGTAGTGATGTAGTCGAGACCGTAACCTCCGAGACCGAGACCTGACTCAAATTTCGAGTCGAGACCGAGACTTTGTCATAAAAGCCGAGACCGAGACCGAGACCTGGAAGTTCGAGACCGAGACCTCACATTTCTCTGATGGTAATTAAAGCTAACTCCTTGAATAATGCTGCAACAAAATATCTGGCACATTGCCAAATATCAGGATAATAAAAATCATCCAAAATTAGTGCAAACGGCCAAATACTGCAAACGTTCATTTTCTCTTTCCTCTTAGGAATTTACAACCTCAAACCTGTGGCCTTATTTACAAATTCCATGAAGAAATGCATGGTCATTGAAAATGTTGACAGCGTTTAGATGGTCTACGCATTTTTCACTCGAAAAATGTCGGTGAACCAATTGAATATTCGAGGTGTTTGGCGTTGCCATGCTTCAAGAAATTTGTTTTGACTCAGTAAAAGTTTAATTGTTTTGTTCGTTGCAAAACAATACTAATCCTTCTGTGTAAGGACAGGAGGGGAAGCCCTGATGAAGCTCCTATGTTCTGGTCTCCTACCTAGTATTGAAGTAGGCCTATGTTATTTGAGAAAGTGGAGAAGAGGAGAATCATTACTTTTTATTTTAAAACAAGCACAGTCGATGTAGGCGAGTGTATGCAGCCCCAGCAGCACTGGTCAAAACAGCACAGCAAAGTGGTAACTCCACAGGAAAGGTTGCTTTCCATCATTCAATTTTTTGTCAAAGTGTTTCGTCGTTGATATCACTTGCCAATGAAGTAACAAACTTTTAAAGTTTTTTTTCTATCTACCACGTAGCCTACCTGTTTCACTACATTCTTTTTATTTTAGCACCGGGCATCTGCACTGACACTCAAATTTCTTCGCCACATATTTCGTGTATTTTGGCTAACAAAGCTTAGCCAATTTTTGTAACGTTACCTACACCTTTCCTAATTACTTTTCTCCTCACACGATAAGTAATTGGTTAGGTATTCACCAAAGATTTAGAATTAAGGGGTGATAAATTTAGAGATTTAAAAAAACGAAAGCACTACTTTGAATTTCAAAAAGCAAAATTGTAACTAATTTTCATCCATCCAAACTTGCTCACTCTGTCCAAAACAAGTTTTTAAAATGTTGCTTGTGATTCTGCTGTTGACGCAAAGAAAAACATATTTAGGCCTATTAGAGTAACAAACTTTTTTGTCACAAAGGCACAAATTAGGTTTACACTTTGAACCAGCGAGGAAATATCCCACCGCATGCTCAACTGCAGTGGCTTAGCGATGTTAATGTCGCCCGGGGCCGACCATAAAAATGCTTCCTCTTTCCACTCCTCACATTTGCTTACAACAATATAAAATCAGAAAAAATCATGTGTCATGCTTATTATAACAATAAGGAATAATAAGGCATCTTGAACATCATAATCAAATAAGCACAAACTGAAAGGGGTCTTGTTTTTAATTCTCGATTGTGGATCTTGCTTTATCTACTAGTTAGCAACCCTTCTCGTCACTACTTTTCCTATTTTTTCTGCCTTCTTTACATTTGCATGTATGTGCGACTAAACAAATAGCATAGCTGGCACACGCTAGGCTGTGGTTCAGCGGAAAATTTAAATTTTTTGTCATTACATGTGAATCAGTTGGCACCGTGGATTCGATGTGTTTTCCATGACAACAACCAAGTGCACAGGGTTAATGAAGCCCGGAAGCAACTTGGGTTTGCTTTTTTGTCTTGCATAGAGCAAGGTGCTCGTAGTTTCTCAGTTTTTTTACAACTGCGGCAGATCTTGTGCAGGTAACCATTGCCTTCGTATTGAAGATTTTTTCATTCTCTGATAAAAAGAATGTTTTAGATGTTTTCGACAGGCATTGTTGGGACGCAGCATGCTGCAGCAGAATGAGCGAAGTCCGGGATTACCGGTGCAGTTGACTAGCAGTGAAACGGTGTGGCGCCTTCCTGCTGATTTTATGGCTCTATGTATAATTCCTAGATTTGCTATTTTTTCTTGTCAAGTTTGTATATTTTCAGGGGTCGTCCATAAATGACGTCACACCCTAACGAGGGGAGGGGGTCACCAGATTTGTGACAAATTGTGACAAGGGGGAGGGGGTAGTCAGTAGTTTTATGATGTCACACGAGTGGTTTTGATATGCATGCTACACGCAGTCATACCAGAAAGGAAAGGTGTGGAGGCCAATATGTTTCTATTCCATTTACAATAGTTTTCTGTTGTAAATGATGAGGAAATTTTTGTCGATATTGCTAATGGTTTAATTGTTTTTGTAGTATATTTTCGATAGTCGGTCAATCATTGCTGGATTTACAGCTAATGGCTAACTATATTGTTGTACTCTCAATGTAGCCAAAGCTCATTCGATAAAATTTATTGACTCCCAACTCCATCTACTGGACCAAAAACTTCTAGATTTCGACGCCCGATTCTGTGCAGGATTTTTTTAGCTGTTTGGCAAGAATTCCACAGTTTTATTCTCAATTTCTGGCAAATCAATATAGGCTAGCTCTGTAATTCCTGAAGTTAAAAGCAGGCTTCACCTTTCCTTCCATCTCTATCTGGAGGTGCATTATTAATTAAGCTTTCCAATCATCCTGAAAACTTCAGAATCATTCCGTATAATTTACATTTTTTTTGAGGTCAAAATTGTTGCAACATATGCAATTGCCACCACCACCTTCAGTATGAGGGGGCTTTTGCGCTGAACCCAATTACAGTAAAGAGTTTGAAACTCGTGACTCATAAAAACATAACAATGATTCAAAATGGTTCCCATTCTAAACAGACCCGTTCATAACAGGCCACTCATAACAGACCATTCAAAACAGACCACTTTCATAACAGACCATGTTCATAACAGACCCGTTCGTAACAGACCACGTTGATAACGGACCCCTTCTTAATGTCTATTGCAGTGTGGAAGCTAAAAGTCCAAACCATTTTGCCTAACACCCTTTGCCCCGTCCGGCACTAGGTACGAACAGTCTGTTATGAATGTGGTATGTTATGAACGGGTCTGCTATGAACGGGTCTGTTATGAACGTGGTCTGTTATGAACGTAGTCTGTTATGAACGGGTCGGTTATGAATGGGTCTGTTATGAACGTGGTCTGTTTTGAGTGGTCTGTTATGAATGGTCTGTTTTGAACGGTTTGTTTTGAACGGACACCCTTCAAAACATAGCTTTACAATTGTGCATCATTACTACAACAAATGTTTTGGGAAAAACATGCATGTTTATTTTTTTTAGAAGTTTTCATTGCCCTCAAAATTTTTAAAGTCCCCCATGCCCTACCCCGCTCCGGGGTCCCGGAGACAGGTTGTGCGCTGCTTGCAGATGACTTTTCGATTTCATCAAAATGCAGAAGTAACATGTGTCTGAAATTCTTAGTGGCTGCGCGTCGTCAGCGGGAAATGATGTTAATCATCTCAAATGCGGAGAATGTGAAAAGTGCAGAGTAGCAAGATGAAGATGATCTGCATATAAGTGAAATGATAATTCCAGAAAAAAGTTGCACTGGTAGTGGAATGCCAGTTTACACCATAGCTGAACATTTTTCCTCTCCATGGGAAAATGCATGAAGCTAAGTGAACATTTAGGTGGGGGACGTTAGTACTTTCGTTTTCAACAGATACGGATAGCTGGAACCAGTGGTGGTGTCCAACTGGCACAAAGCGGTTCTTGAAATTACGAGAAGTCAGCTAATCGATTGTTGAATTGTATGTGTTATATCTTGCTTGATTTCAATTCGAAATTTATTTCATGTAACCCAGCAATTTCAGTGATTCGTTTGTTTTCTGTAGAAGGATGGTTTGTTTTATTTTGCAGACCAGTGAGTGTTTTCGTTGAATGTCGCTGACTTATAACCATTCGGTAGTTGCAACAGTTTGTCGAAACGCCGTAACCTCTGTGAAAAACATAAGCAGTTGTGGACCTCAAAAATCCACTGTGACTGTTTCATTTTTGTGGTCTGCGGTTCGGTGTTTACTACGGACAGATCACAACAAAAAAGTGAAGCCTCCCGTAGGTCAGGCGCCAATCTCGAAGGAAACAGTTTTTAGAAAAATTGATTTCATCGTAGCTTATGCAGAAATCATCATTAAACGTTTCTCAAAAGGAGTTATTTACGGTTCTGTGTTGCATTTGCACCCCATACTTGCTTTCTGTGCGGTATTGTGAAATCGTTCTTGCAGATAGACTATACTGCAAAAAGTTCTTATGATTTGTTTTTGCTTCAATATCGCAAAGCGACCACTACGGTAAATCCATGCACAGGACTATAACCGCAATCAGTCATTGCCAACATTTGCACAACGTAATTCATTCGTTTCGGTCTTCAACAAAGTAGAAAATAATTTGCTGCTTAATTTTTGCTTAGCAATGTGTGCAGTATTTTCGACATTTTACGAATAGAATGTTGGTCTTGCCACAACGTGCACAAATCAAATCTATAAAACAGATGAAATTTTTGTGTAGGCAGACACAAAATAGATAGAAATTTTGTAATTGCAAATGTAAAGGGGGGGTTTGCAAATTGCGACGTTATATTTGAAGGGGGTTTAAATACTTGTGACGAAATGTGACAAAGGGGGGTAGGGGGTAGATTTTTTCCCAAAATAGTGTGACGTCATTTATGGACGGCCCCTCAAGTTTTTCAAATTTCCATATTTTTACATCAAACTGATATTCACAACTGTTCCAAATTTCCGTTCTTGCTGACACACTTAGAGTTTTCGCAACACCACATGTCGGTTAGAAAACGCAGAAAGGCCGTAAAGCCTATAGCAGTAGGTACGTCAAAGTAACTGATCAGCCATGACGCATTATTTGCTCTCTGTATGAAACTCTTATAAGCAAAACGTTTCCTCAAGAGAGTTCCGAAGCATTTTTTAACTTAAAAAGCCTGCATTACGCAGAACAAAAAAAACTTCACCAGCGTGTTTTAACAAAGTGCTTTGAAAAGCACTTCGAAGAAAAGACATGGTTTTATTTGGCTTCTCAAAAAAGAAACTTTTAGGCACTCTCCCATCTCTTTTAATAAGCCTATGGGTTTCATAACAAAACTCTTGGAAAAACAGTTCAAAGGTAGTCTTTAGCAAAGTACTCCCAACCTCTCGTTGCAGAGATTACGCGCTGCGGTTTCTTTGGTACATGCACATTTTGTATTGAATTCAGTATAACTTTTAAACGGGGTAGAGGGCAAATTGTTTTCTCCATCTGGCAAACAATATAACAACAAAGAAAGCTTAGCCACTGATCTCTTTGAACGGCTAAATTTTGAACAATCAATTTTTAAAACCTTTTTTTACGGAACTCCTTCTAGCAAAACTTCATAAAAAATAACCAAAGCAAAGCCTCGAGACGATCAGAGTTCGAGACGAGACCGAAATCCTTCGAGACCGAGATTCCAAAAAAAGTGTCTCGAGACACGTCTCGAGACCGAGACCAAGTCTTGAGACTCCATCACTGCTAGCTGGATCTTCCCTTGGTGACCGCGGACTGACTACATGGCATCACGGATTGGTTTGGCAGCCAGACCAATTGCAATACTTTTGAAAACACGGTGGAAAAAACACACAAGAAAATGACGCTTTACGCTTGATTGATCAGCAATACATAAATTCAATACAACGTAATGCTCCAATGAAAACAAATTTAGAAATTATCTTAGCAAAAAAATTTTTAAAGATTTAAGTACACAGTGGTGCAAGACATGATTAGGGTTAAATAACATTTCAAGTAAAATATTTTAGAATAGACAACAAAATCGCGGAAATTTTTGGAACTTGAGTCAAGTGAGATTTATGTTACGTACTTGAACTATTCAGTTTTTTAGGCGAATGGATGACTTGAATCGACTCGTGTCATTTCATTCAAAATATGCTTTAACACTGCTCAATGTAGGCTATCTACACTTGAGACTCCCAATGACTCGTTAAGGTTTTCCGATGATTGGTGGATAGCGGATACTGTTATAACTTTCATGCTTTTTACTTATTGTTTATTCCAACATTTTCAAAATTTCTTGTTTTCTTTTACCCTGTTTTGATTTTTCCCTCCTTCCATTTGTACTGTAATTTGTACAATTTTGATACGTTTTCTAATATATTTAACCAAAATTTTTAATTAAATTCAAAATATAATTTTTATTCAAGGCAATCAGACTAGGTATACGGAACCGACAGGCAGGTGGGGAATATTTCCATATTCTAACAACACGTGCAGCTGAAACGGACAGCCTCGATCTCAAACGTGAAACTCTCTGTGGGATGTTAAGTGTAGCCTACATATGACCGGGCAACTCAGTGACTAGTGGTGTAGGAGCTTGGGGTGCAAGCCTACCCACAAGAATTTTAATTTGTCAAAATTTGAGCAACATCTCAAAAAATTTGGGCAAAGAAGCGTCGACAATGTATGACAATATTAATGACATTATACTTTCTTGTTATTGAGTGCATAAATAAAATTCAATGTGTCATAGAAAGCACATTAAAATATAACTAAAATCAACAAACCGTTTCTAGTAACTTCGTGTTTTGGGCTAGTTTGTGAGAGTTAATGAGTAACTGACGTACTTGAAAGTTTTACCAAATGAAGCATTTCATTTATGTGCTTTATTAACTGTGCGCTGAGGAAATCGAGCATACTGCAGTGCACCTACTTCACATTAGTAGAGTCCAGAGTTTTTAAAGCCATATTGGGTGTCAAAATGACACCCTAAATTCTGAAAGCCAAGTTATAGTTTTGTCTTGTATTGAAGTAAAACGAATTGAGAGTAGCATGTTTTCCTGCACGTGGCTACTGCAACAGGTGGCTGCAGTCATGGGCGCAATTTTGTTGTAAAATGTGGGGGGACAGCTTGGTGCAAAACTAACATAGGCATCGGGTCGATGCAGAAGTTACGTTTTATATATACAGTTTCCCAGCCTTATTTCTAGAGGTGTTTTGAGAGCAACACTATAATCACTCTTTGCTTTGTCCTCGCAGATGATTTACATTTTAATATACTTAACTTTGTTGCTGGACACTGTACTATAGTTCAGTCTGCTTCCATTAATATCGTATTTGGATGTAAACAAGCATAGCAATATAGTAGAACACACCAATTGAGTTTTATCAGAGCTGTCAGTTGGAGTGCACAAAATCCTTAATCGCATTGGTCGCACGTGCATATCACTCTTACAGTAGA
>Ga0210059_1011823_pt1 | contig 13296 bp, 11 predicted proteins | sample Ectturendosymbi2_FD_188042 | JGI IMG/M metagenome (GOLD analysis project Ga0210059, IMG submission 188042) | Ecteinascidia turbinata endosymbiont from Florida, USA - Sample 2 (SPAdes) (version 2) | ecosystem: Host-associated > Tunicates > Ascidians > Unclassified | place: Key West, Florida...
TTAATGCATATTTGAACTCTTTTTTACTTTCTTTCATGATGTCAAATAGAGGTCCACTTTTGGGTTTATGATTGTCAATCCAGTATAAGTATGCTCGTCTGGCAGCCTTGTGCTTTTCTCTCACATCCTTGTTCCACCCGGGAACATTATGCTTTTGTTTTGGACTGTTAGTTGACACTTCACTTAGGATTGTCACATGAGGTAAGTTCTTCAAATAAGAGTATTGTTGAGAGCCAGATCTTGATAGCCTGTTGATTTTTCAGTTTTTGTTGCTGTGTGGCTTTGTTCCAGTTCATGTGTTTCTCATGCTGTGTCTTCTTATCACAGAGTAGGTTTTGAGGTAGCACTGCAGTTTTTATGGTTGCAGCTACTGGCCTGTGGTCAGAGAAGATGAATTGGTGTACTATTTCAATGTTTTGGATAGCGTCATGAGCAGATTTTGATGAAACTACATGATCCAGCCAGCTGCATGTTCCATGAGCATCACTAACATAGGTGAATGAATCAACTGGAAGAATGATTTTATCTGATATTTTCAATTCATGTTCCAAGCAGAATTGGGATAGCAATTCAACAAAATTGTTATTAGGGCAAGCAGTGAGGTCCCCCACTATGAATAGGCCTACATTTGGGCTGTCAACTTTATCACTAGTGTTGAAATTTTACTAAGATAGTTTATGTGCTCATCATAGTTGGAGTCACAGCAATATGGCATGTAAACATTTAGGAAGTTCAAAGAGGTAGAGTCTAGGCATACCTCCAGACCAATGATACTTTGGTCTTGGTTCATGAATGTCTTCGCATTTAGTTTTTTGATCCGCAAAATCCCGCCATATGGCCTACCAGATGTTATGCCTTTTGTCTAATGTTTGCTTTGCCTGCCAAGTTTCTTGGAGTAAAATTATGTGATACTTAGCACAAAGTTGCTCAATGTCATGTCCAACTTGCACAGAGGTAGTCCGGAGATTTTTATTTCACTGAGGGGTCAGCAGGGCACAATATATTGACACTTTATCGTGGTTTAACGCAGTATTAAATATTGCGATCCTGGCAGTGGGTCTCATACTGTGACTTGAGTCTTTTCCAGATACTGTACCAGTAAAGTGATTCAACTTTTTCAGATTCAAATCCAATCCAAAAACTATATTGTAAAATATAATGCAAATACCGAAACCGAATCTTGTTTAAATCTAAATTTCTGCCGCTTTTATTAGCCTAAGCCCATGTGGCGACGTGGCTGCCCCACATATAACGTTGAATTCGTAGCAGCAATAGAAGAGTGAACCTGGTCAAATGTGTAATCGCAATTGCTTTTATGCTGAGGATCATCGGTTTGACTGTTTCTTTGGTTGGCTCAGGGCGACGCAACATTGTGCCTGCAACAAATGTCTCCCAACGTGTTGGTGGCTGCAATCCACTGTTAACTTGCGGTCCGGCAGTAGCCTGTAGTCCCAAAATTGAACCAAAAGTTGCGATAAAGTTCAAAAGAAAATAGTCCATTCCAATCCAAATCTGTTCAAGCACAAATGGTAACATCCAAATCCATCAATATATTGAAATGTCACAAGATTTAAATCCAAGTAGGCCTACATGTTCATCTCTGGCCATTTTCATGTATTAGGCATGCGAAAGACAAGGAAGTATGTTTCTTGTGTTGTGATCAAAAAACTCGAATGGCAAGTGCGCAAAGCTTCACACTGTGGCAGCAAGAAGTAATAGAGATCACCCTACAATATCACTCTATTATTGCTTGTTAACTTCACATATATTTGTGTGTTACTCTTTGCGCACATCCCATTTGTGGCGAATCGCACTTTCAATACAACATCAACCGAGAGGTTGCAACAACGTCCTCTCCTTTTTGCTGTGAACCGCACCTATCGCACATTCTTTGGTGAAGGTTGCATCTGGCACCACCTTCGCATCCTGGTCAAAGCACCACTTTGTTGTGATTGGAAAGCCCAGGTGACAAGTATGCAAAGCTTCACACTGTGGCAGCAAGCAACAATAGAGATCCCACGTCGTGCTCATTCTATTTCTGCTTGTTTGCGACACATATATATGGGTGTTGTTCTTCACGTACATCCCGTTCGTGGCGAATCGCACATTCAACACACCACTAACCGAGTTGTTTTAACACTTGCAGCAAAGTTGGGCCAGACATTTTGAAATGACCGAGAGTGAAAAGGACAAGTAAAATGCAAACTGAGAAAACTTAGATATAAGTAACCTGCAATAAAACTTGTTGAAACACCATTGGGCACCAGTTTCTAACCTATTGGGCGCCATTTAACAGCATGTTGGGCACCATTTTCTAACTTATCAGGCGCCATTTTATATAGAATGTTGGGCGCCATTTCGTAGCATAAAAAATGTAATAGAAAAAATGTGAAATTTCATGTGACTCGACATTGACTCGAGCTTGCAAACCAATGACTCGAAGTGACTCGACAGTTTTTGTGACTCGACTCTGACTCGATCAAGTCATGACTCTGACTCGACTCGAAAAAATTTCATATGACTCTGACTCGACAAAAATGACTCGGGCACATCACTGCTTGAATGTGCGATTTACTAGCAGAATGCTTGTTCAGCCCCTTACCTGTTTCTGCAGCTGTTTTCCAGTTCTGACATCTTGTGTGAGTAAATACTTTATCTCTGCCATTTGAAGCTCCTGCTTGTGTTAATGGGGTATGGCCACCTCTGCGGCCTGTGAGTGTGGCGCAAAAGAACAAACCATAGACCATGTTGTCCTCCAATGTCAAATCCATCGACCTCCCAATGGACTGCACGGGCTGACGGTTCTGGACGATGAGACAACCGCATGATTGCTAAACACCTGCCCCAAACCTAGTGCGGCCAAGAAGTGGATAAAAGAAGAGCTCGCTCAAAAGAAGAATTAGAAGCAAGCAATAACAAGCATTCCATTGAGCTAGACTTATTATAATTTCATAAGCTTAAACCGGGACAAATTCAAAACCATGAACAAAATAACCTGACTAGCGGCCAAAGGCCTGAGCTTGGCAAATTTTATACCTGCCACATTTCTCTGCATTAAGTCAAGTTCTAGCTTACTTTCAGCATAAAATGACTCAAAACTAACTGAAAGTTATCCCGCCTTCTCAAAGCATTCAAAATGGCTTCTAACTGCAGCAGTTGCTGTAGTTCCGTTGAAGACAATGGAAACATGACGCAACAATAAACCCCAATTTTGCAAATGGCCACTGGGCGGAATTATTTCATAACAATGCATCATCAGGCTGGAGTTAATGCTGCCAGACGTCCTTGAGCGCCAAGAACTGTCTTTGAATTTGCTATCAAATCGCGTTTTATCGTTGATTCTTGAAAAACATCGTGTTGTCCTTGAATATTTTCCGGCGTCCTTGAAAATTCTTGTATACTTTAAAAAATTTTCATTAGAGAACTATTAATTAGCTTGAACATTCAAGAATCAAGAATAAACAATGTAAATGAACAGAACGACGTGTAGATTTGTTCCATCTTAAACAGTTGTGTAGTAAAAAGTAAATGATTGAAGAAAGGTTGTGTCGTCATAATACGTTTTGTTTATTTTTCAATTTCGTATATGGTTAACATAGCCTGACTTGCCCATACGTGATTCAAGCTTTCTGAAAGTAGCCCACCGTAGACCGTACCCAGTGGCGTGTAGAGGGGAGAGGCAAACTTGGCGACGGCCCCGGGAATCCAACGCAAGGTGGGCATCCAAAGAGTGAAACTGCAAATATTAAAATGCTGTAGCAAGATGATTTTTCCTATTGTAGGGCTACTAACACATGCTGCATGGATTTAATTTTTCGAAACTTGTTTTTGTCAACACTAGATGTTACGTACTCAAACGCCAGTAATTTATCGCTATCCTCAATACTGTACTAAGGACCTACACTCTAAGTGTGCGCCGCACACCCAATTAAACTGATAGTGACGTGACTTTGCCCAGATCAAGCTATCAAGCGAAAATCACAAAAATGGATCGAAAAATAATAACGGTCGATTGATTTTGAGCCAAATTTCAAAACTGTCCTGTTTCAACTTGCTTGGTTTAGCTGACATTTTGATGCTTCACTAGTTTCCCGTTTCGTGTTTTGATGTGGCAACCCGGGGTGTGCGCTAGTGCAGCTTCAAACCTGTGCTTGCAGTATGAAGTTCATTTCAAGCTTCGTCACTAATTGGAAGTTCAGGCGGGTCCAGTCCCGTCGCCACGGGGATGCTTTGGTGCAGTGGCGATTCTACCACTACCAGGCCAAGGTTAAAAGTAGTGAGGCCAATATAAATGTCTCTCCTGCATGGTGATTTTCCGTTGTAATGAAGATTGATTTGCTATGAAAAACCCTATCAAACCAAATGTAGGCTTGTGAATATAGTCAGAACAGTTGCCAGAAAGTCTTCAAATCGTTTAAAATTTTGCTGGCTGAACCTTATCTGCTGTATATATCAATCGAACGAACTTGAACGTGAACGTGAAATTGAGCACAAAACCAGGGAAGGTAAGTAGGGGGCCAGCCAAAAATTTGGGAGGGCCATGGCCCACCCAGGCCCCCCTTAAAACCGCCGTTGCTTTGGTGGACTTCATCACTACAGACAAAGCCCCAAGCCCCCTCATTAAAATATGAAACACTGCAAATCAGTGGAGATTTTAACAAATTTTCTATATCAAGCCTCCCTGCACAAACGCAAAGCCCCCCTAGTTAACACTTTTTGGTGATGGTTCTGGGCGGACTGATAATAACGGCTCACACAAACGCGTATCTGTTCTGTTCCCCCAGTAGTTGTTCACATAACAGCCACATAAATAGTGTAAAAACGAGTTTTCTTGCGTACATTGTGCACATTTTCAATTCTTGTGTAGGTTAGTTCAGAAAGTTTCAAACTGTCAACCCTGGGTGTCCGCCATCCCAGCCGCATACCTTCTCTGCTTGACTGCTATTCAATGAAACAGTCGCGCAGCCATTTTTTTATTTGTTAACTGCAGCCCCATCGTAGCGTTGAGTATGTTTCACTGCACGGTTTGAATCCACAACCTTATATTTTTGCAGTTGTGAACTGCTTTGACGTAGCACTGAGTATGCTTTACTCCCTGTTTCAACGCGTTGCCGGATATTACTCAATCAACTTGCTCCTTGTGAGCATTGCTCGAATGCTGTTTGAGCTGGAATGGTTTTAAACAGTTGTTAGACAAAGTTTACACGCCCAACAAACCTTTGCGGGATATCCTCTCCATCTTTCTGGAGGCAAGTAAAGTCATACTTGGTGCAGTCTTTCTGGATATTCGCTTATTAGCCGCAATCGACATTTTTGCACTACAGTAAAGTCTGGGAAAAAATGATTCCTTAAAAAGTAGGCTGGCATGTTTCATCGCAAAGTGCAACTGCGCAGAATAAACTGCGCAACACCACACCAAACCATTTGCGCAGTAAAATCTCATTCTGGTACACTTGCAACATTCTAAAACGTTGGAAAAACAGGAAAACAAGGAGCAGCTAGTTGAAGTAGGCTAATTGTGTAGGCCCTACTTTGTTCGTATTTTAATAAGACTTTATACTTATTCTAAATTCAAATAATTGACCAAATTTGTAATTCACTTATAATTCTGGCAAGTCAGCTTTAAAATATTTACTCTCACAAAAACCAACGTATATTAACATTTTCTTAGATAGACTTTATTCTAATATTACCATAGCCAGATTGCTAGATCCATGGCATTGTTCGCACTACAGAGACTGCGGAAACAGTTTAGAAAGACGGTCTTCTGTAACTATGACGTCACAAACCAAAATTGTTACCAGTGCGGGAGTTCCTTAGTAGGCCTGCAGTTCGTTTAGTAACAATGAAGTTAACTTTTTATGCAACGTGCGGTGGTGTTGCTAGCAGAGATGAGCATTGGAATGGACTTGGACCCGACTATAGCAAATATTGTTGTATTTGGCTTGGACCCGGACTGTAAATCTCTTCAAAATTTAGGAACCGGGCCAGATTTGGACTGAGTTAATGGAAAATAAATGCAGCACTTTTGTTGTAAAAAGGCTGTATTTTTCAAATTGTTTGGACTTCATTTGGACTTTGACTTTACAATTGAAAAAACTGTTTGGACTGTCGTTGAACTTGGACTTAGTTTTAAAAAACCAAGAGTGGAACTGGACAGCAAAATTTGACAGTCCGCTCATCTGTGGTTGCGAGTTGGTGTAACGATTAAACAGATTGAAAACGAGCATTTGCAAAATTTGTTAGTTTTCCGAGTTTGAATCATTTGGGGGAGGGCACAAACAACTGGGGTTGCACTGCTCCCGAATGCCCCCCGTGTAAGGGCCTGTCGAGCAGCGCTTACATTGAGTACGTAAGAAGTGCACTGCGAGCTAAACGTTCAAAGGCATAACATCCCTGATAATGGAAACACTATCGAAAGTTTCTTTTGGCCTAAATGGTTGAGGCGAAGTAAAACAAACTCGTGGCTACGGGCCTGGGTCTCGTATCGAAATTTTAACCTGGTTTCGGTCTCGAAGTTTACGGTCTCGACTACATCACTGAATAACAAGCGACTAGATTGTTTGGTGAAGCCTAAAATGATTTGTTTCTGTGCCTCGTGAGCGCATTGGTTTTAAAAGACTACATTGGCGGAATATGCTTTCATCCCACGACACATATCATTTTTCCAGGTGGTCCAGTTACCCCAAGAACTGCAGGAAATCGTAGGCCTAATGTCTGGTCAATTTATAGTGCAGTGAGTGCAAGATAGCTTTTCAAATTTATTTTAAACACCTCAAAAGTAGCAGTTTTTTAGCAGAATTTCAGTATTTTTAGCAGATGTTAGCTGAAAATTTGTGACAAGGTTTTCAGCAGGGTCTAGCAGTTTTTCATTTCACCCTTAGCAGGTTTAAATGACAACCATCTGGCCACACTGATCTTACCGCAATTTAATCGCAATCGCAATGTGATCGACTTCGGAAGGGGCTGTGCTTGTGCAATCTCAGGTTCGTTGGGTTGCTGATGGCCTGTTCACTAAAAATTAACTTGAACTGAATTTCTTGTTGGGTGTTCGTTCCGGCATTTATTATCTAATTGGCATTTTTAGTGTATTTGTTTGTGACTAGACACGAAGTCCATAGTACAAACCAGTGATAGCGTGACTCGAGTCAATGACTCGACTCGAGTCACGATTTTTGGTGACTTGGACTCGTCTCGAGTCACGTTGAAAAAAACGGTGACTCGACTCGACTCTAGTCACGTTTTTCACAGAATGACTCGAATTGAGTCACAGTCAATGACTCGAGACGGAGTCATTTTTACAAAATCGCTGAGTTCCTGATGGACAAACCCAGTTCGTTTGCACACAAAGAAATGAGGATTTTTTGCTTCAGTGATTATCAACATTGGGGGAAATTTTCTGTTTTGACTGTCTAGTTGTGCTATGCTGCATTTTAAGGATCAAGTGTCCCCAACTTGCTTAGAGGCGGACCTGAGAATTTGCTTTCACTGAGTGCCAGTAGTGGCACAATATATTGACACCTTATCGTGGTTTAATGTAGTATTTGCATATCGTGATCATGGCAGTGGGTCTCATACTGTGAACTTGTGTCTTTTTCATATACCAATAAAGTGATTTAAGTTTTTCAAATCCAAACCAAAAGTATATTGCAAGATATATTGCAAAGGCTAAAACCGAATCTTGTTTAAATCCAAATTCTTGCCACTTTTATTAACCTGAGCCCAGATGGCGACGTGAATATGCCACATATAACGTTGAATTCGTAGCAGTAATAGAAGAGCGGACCTGGTCAAATGAGTAATCTCAATTGCTATTGTGCTGAGGATAGTCGGTTCGACTCTTTCTTTGGTAGGCTCAGGGCGACGCAACATTGTGCTTGCAACAAATGGCTCCCAGCGTGTCGGTGACTGCAATCCACTGTTAACCTGCAGTCCACAGTAACCTGCAGTCCCAAAACTGAACCGAAAGTTACAGTAATCTGCAGTCGCAAAACTGAAGCGAAAGTTGCGAAGAAGTTCAAAAGAAAATAATCAGCGTGTCGGTGGCTGCAATCCACTGTTAACCTGCAGTCCACAGTAACCTGCAGTCCTAAAACTGAACCGAAAGTTACAGTAATCTGCAGTCGCAAAACTGAAGTGAAAGTTGCGAAGAAGTTCAAAAGAAAATTATCACTTCCAATCCAATTCTGTTTGAGCAAAAATGATAACATCCAAATACATTAATGTATTGAAATGTTGCAAGATTTAAATACAAATACATGTTCATGTCTGGTCATTTTCATGTATTGAGCATATGAAAATCACACTTTCAATGCAACGCCAACAGAAATGTTCCAACAACATACTGTGGCAGTTCCCTTCTAAAGAAGAGGAACAGCACACGTTTAGGACAATTCCGCGAGAGCACTGGTTAATAGGAAGTGTCCATGGCACGCCCAAGTTAACTATTAAGAAACTTAGACCCGTCGGTTTCGCTCGACCCGCTAAGTTTATCACAACGAAATTGTATTCACTCATGGTTTTATTCTGGTAACTTTAAGCACTGCGATATTTACTACAACAGGGGTTTATAACATACATCAACATACACATGCATTGTTACAAGTGACAGGGGTTAATGCGAATTATATTCTTTCACAAGGGGAGAGAGGAAGCCATCCTATTGGGCAGTCGTACCACGACTTGCCTGAAAATTGGTTATGACCTCAGTATCTCCGTAAGTCTAACCGTTCTGGGGTGTTTGTTAGCTACAAGCGTGCCCTGATTCACGAATTTGCCAGACCACACTCTTTAGCCAACTGTTTAGGTGTTAAGCTTGGTATTCCCACTGGTCAACTGACTCAAGCATGGCAATTCCGCTGTTTATATACACACAACGTTCGACATCAAGGTCACGTGACAAATCTCGAGCAGTACACAGTGCAATAGCGGCACTAGTGGTCAAACACAGTTTGCGCTCTAATCGTGAATTCCGAATCGGTATTTTACAACAATATTTTTATCTGTCCTCATCATTGATTCTATTTGCAATTTGAAGTTATTTTTTAGTATAATAGTTTTTTTATGCAATCTTAAGTTGCTTTCTCCCCAACGGTGACTCACAATAAATGTGCAAAATACAAATTCACAATACATGACATAGGTACACATAACAATTGTAACACACAAGATGCGACCCTATGGGGTGGCATAACAATGTGCTTTTGATCCAGTAGATATCATTTATGCATGGGTTCTCATTACTGAATCAAGGACGGTTCTCGCAGAAACTATGTCTGGTTATCAGCCCCTATTAATTGCCCGAATATTAATCATTTCTCAGCGGTTCACACAATAAAATATACACACCAGTGAAGCATATAATTTTTGGTTTTATAGCTTTTATTCATCACAATAAATATGTTCAAATAACAGAAATTGGTATTCACCAATATTCAATGTATCATAATATTCAAGCACTTCTCGACATGTCACAACGCTCATATAACTCTCATATTTTAAATCTGCATCTTAGTAATTTGCGATAAGCAGATCAACAATCTATTCAGATCGGTTCCCCTATTCAAGCAATTCACTGTATAAATAAGACTCACTTTCTTTTTATGTCACAATGCATTTCTAACTGTAAATATACTCGATAAGTAGATGCATACTCAATCGGCTAAAACTGGTTTAAAGTCGTCATGCTTTCGTTTCACTGCTCGCGAGTTGTGCAGCTCGGAGCTCGGCAAAGCATTCGTCAAGGAGTAGTAGCTCAGGTGGAAGTTTATCCTCAGTCGAAATTTCAAATGTTCCTGTAATTAGTCGAAAGTATGTTCAATCAAAAGGGCTGATCCGAAGAAGGACCAAAGATATTTTTAAAGACCACTGCCAAGCTGGATTCGATCCAAGCGGGCTACAAAGGGATGAAACCGACATACCGAGCAGGAACGGGGGTACACCAAGGTGTACACGCGTGTTGAGAAGTTTCATGTGACTTGTGCCCAAGTGTGGAAATGTCCACTGTGGTACGAAAAGGAGCATTGCTCACCTTTCATACGGCCACCCGAGGCGGTAAGCGGAAGAAGGTAAAACCTTCAAAGGCTGAAGAAAATAAACCGATCGATTGAACTCGGACTTGTACAGCAACTTAACAAAGCAAATAGAATTTAGTCATAAACATAATTTAAGCCTGAACAACTTGCCTGACAAAACTATGGTAGTACAGTACAGTATTTGTAATTTAAACTGACTGAATTTCACTTTTCATACTCTGGTTCTCACAAAAGAAACTGGCAAAACTTCATTCTCATGATCTGAATTTCATAAAATAGTCTGACAGAACTTCGTTCGGACAAGCCACTTTTTGTAGTTTCGACTGACAGGGATTAATCCGGACAAGCCAGTTCTTGCAGTCTGGTCTGACAGATATTAACTCGGACCAGCCAGGTTCTCCTGATCATTGCTGGCGCTTAGGCTCATGACAACAACTTAACCTTGGTCCACTGGACCTTAAGGCGGAATGAGTCTTAAAAAAGACTAAATTTCAGTTCAGATGGGGCTGTATTTATACCCTTAGTTCGTCTTGTGACTTGTTAACGCCCCTTTAGTTCAGGTGTTCTAATTGGTTATTGCTTATTGAATCACTTGGTGATTGGCTGATTTCAAGTGCTTCCAGAACCGTCAGGTGCTTGGGTTTTACCCTTCTATTCCATCATCATTTCCTAGTCGTGATCAGCCTCATGTGATTTCTGCTGCTTGTCTTGTGATTTCTGCTGGCGTTTTAATGACGTTGTCACTGGGGTGACTTGAGGTTAGTGTCCTAGGATAGCCGTTTTCGGTCAGGCCAGCTGACTTAATAATCAGTTTTGATTGGCTGTAATCGTTTTGAATTTGTTCTGGCTGTCTCAGGCTTAAGGATATTTCAACAAGTTTGTTTTCTGTACAGTACTAAGTTGTTACAGGCAAACTTGCCTGTAACACAATGTTTTAAAGAGTTAATGGCTTTAGTCGTTGTTTAGTTTTCAGCTTCGTTTGGCTTGTCTTGAATTCGTCGGTAAACTTCTAAGTTGCTCTCTTTAGTTATTTTTCTCCAGTAATCGAAGTCTTCTTTTCGTTTTTTTTCAGCATCACAAAACATTTCATGTTGAGGAGCCAAGACGAACTCAACAATACCCTCGTTTTTGCAATGAACCGCACCTATTGCACGTTCTTTTCGTGAAGGTTGCACCTGGCACCACCTTCACATCCTGCTGGTCAAAGCACCACTTTGTTGTAATTGGAAAGGCCGAGCAGCAAGTGCGAAAGCTTCACATTGTTGCACCAAGCAGCAATGAAGATCCTACGTCGTGATAATTTTCTGTCTGCTTGTTCGCGCCATATGGGTGTTTTTCATCATGCACATCCCGTTCGTGGTGAATCAGACATTCAACACAATGCTAAGTGAGAGGCTGCAGCACTTGCACCAAGGTTGGGGAAGACATTTTGAAATGACTGAGAGTTAACGAGACAAGTAAAATGCAATCTCAATAAACTTAGATATAAATGACCTGCAATCAAACTTGTTAAAACAACATTGGGCACAATTTTTTAACTTATCGAGCGCCATTTCATAGCATGTTGGGCACCATTTTGGAACTTATCAGGCGCCATTTCATAGGAAAAAAATGTTGTAGAAAAACGTGAAATTTTGTGTGACTCGGCATTGACTCGAGCTTGCAAACCAATGACTCGAAGTGACTCGACAGTTCTTGTGACTTGACTCTGACTCGACTCGACCAAGTCATGACTCTGATTCGACTCGAAAAAAATTCAGATGACTCTGACTCGACTCGACCAAGTCATGACTCTGATTCGACTCGAAAAAAATTCAGATGACTCTGACTCGACGGGCTTGTGACTCTGAATCGACAAAAATGACTCGGACACATCACTGGTAAAAACGCACGCACTGTGCCGAACGCAGGCCGATAAAAAGAGTCAAAACAACCTTTCGCAAGCGTAAGGCATTGGAGCCGGCCGAATCACAGGGTTGCGGACACTTTTTGCAACCGCGTTAAAGGCAGAAGCACAGGGTTACAGATACATTCTTATCACTAATGTTCGCTAAGACGTAACACTTGTTACAACACTACTGGAGAGCAGGATGCCAATTCCTAAAGTGGTCGAGTCCAGGTAAAAAATGCGAATGCGTTGTGACATGACATGGTTAGTCATGGCGCTTTGCAGAGGTGTTAGCGCAATCAACACTGAGAGAAGCAAAACACTTTTAACAGCACCCCAACTATTCCTGACTTAGTTTGGCTTATGACAACCTATGCAAAATTTATCACTCATAGTCATACAGGGATCCAGCAGTGGGGAGAGATGAAGACATTCTAACATCAGATTTCGAGGTAAACGACTAGCAGAATTTTTTTTTTTTATTAACACACAAAAAACAAACAAAATGAGGTTAGTCAGGATAGCTGAAAAGGGGAGCAAAACAATACTGCACAGACGCCAGGCTTTACAGAAAGCATAAAAAAAACACTGAAGACAATAAAGCTCACAGAAAACGCAGACATTCGGAAGGCGACGGCTATTCATTGAAGAGAGGCAAGTGATGGGCAGGAACACTGGTTAATGCACTGAAGATGGCTAAAATCAGATCAAACTTGCACACAGGCCAATAAAATATGCTGGCGTTGCTCCCTTTGACCACGGCCAGAGACAGGCGTTGGTGGAACCACTGTCGCTCCCTGGGTCGCCCAAAATGTCAACAAGTTTCTTTGCAAGACAGCTCAAGAAGGGGGCAGTGGACTTGCCATACACACCAGTGGTTTTGATTGAAACTGGTTGAAGGTAGTAATTGTCGAGAAGGTCATGATTGTATTTCTGGCATTTGTCTGTCTCAGCATCAGTTGCTACTACACTGCCTGGTGTAGCAGCACTGACTATGTAGTGACTTTCTTCCTGGTATATTCAAAGAATAGGCACGAATATAAACAATCTACTGTAACTGCATCAAACACGTAACCGGCATATGTGTTGTTCGCATGGGCGCAATTTTGTTATAAAATGTGGGGGGGACAGCTTGATGTAAATCCACTATACTCATCGGGCCTATGCGGAAGAAGTAAAATTATGTAAATACAGATTGCCAATCTTCCTTGTTTTTTTATCTCTGCGTTTTTTTTCTCAGTGTTCAACACCAAAGTTACGTGAGCCGGCAGTGGTCTAGCCGGCAGTAAATAAAACGGATCCGGCAAAATACCGCTAAAAATGCGGCTGGATGTGACGGCTGACGTAACCCAGAGAGAAGGTAGCCGGCAGTCG
>Ga0210059_1011824_pt1 | contig 13295 bp, 6 predicted proteins | sample Ectturendosymbi2_FD_188042 | JGI IMG/M metagenome (GOLD analysis project Ga0210059, IMG submission 188042) | Ecteinascidia turbinata endosymbiont from Florida, USA - Sample 2 (SPAdes) (version 2) | ecosystem: Host-associated > Tunicates > Ascidians > Unclassified | place: Key West, Florida...
AGCCACTGAAGATCCACTGGCGGACCTATAGCCACTGAAGGTCCACTGGTGGACCTATAACCACTGAAGATCCACTGGCGGACCTATAGCCACTGAAGATCCACTGGTCAACCTACAGCCACTGAAGATCCACTGGCGGACCTATAGCCACTGAAGATCCACTGGCAGACCTATAGCCAATGAAGGTCCACTGGTGGACCTGTAGCCACTGAAGGTCCACTGGTTGACCTATGGCCACTGAAGATCCACCGGCGGACCTGTAGCCACTCAAGGTCCACTGGTGGACGTATAGCCACTGAAGATCCACTGACGGAACTGTAGCCATTGACGATCCACTGGTGGACCTATAGCGAAAAATATATAGGAAAAGTTTGAAATTTGTTTGACTCGACATTGACTCGAGCTTGTAAGCCAATGACTCGAAGTGACTCGACCATTTGTGCGACTCGCATCGACCAAGTCATGACTCGACGCTGACTCTGACTCGACAAAATTTCGGATGACTCTGACTCGAAGGGCTAGTGACTCTGACTCGACTCTGACTCGACAAAAATGACTCGGGCACAACACTGCTATGTAGGGGCTTTCAATATTGTAAAACTTGGTGTCCACATTGATTCATATATGCAATTCAGTGCCGGATTTAGGGGGGGAACCAAGGGGTCTGGGCCCAGGGCGCCCCACCGAAGAGCAGTGATGTTCCCGAGTTATTTTTGTCGAGTCGAGTCAGAGTCATAAATTGGTCGAGTCGAGTCAGAGTCGAGTCACTTCGAGTCAATGGTTTGCAAGCTCGATTGAATGTCGAGTCACATGAAATTTCACATTTTTTATTACAATTTTGATGCTATGAAATGGCGCCCAACATGCTATAAAATGGCGCCCCGATAAGTTAGAAAATGGTGCCCAACATGCTATTAACAGGCGCCTGATACGTTAGAAGCTGGTGCCCAGTGTTGTTGCAACAAGCTTGATTGCAGGTTATTTATAGCCTATCTAAGTTTTCTCAGTTTGCATTTTACTTGTCACTTTCACTCTCAATCATTTCAAAAAGTCTAGCCCAACTTTGCTGCAGGCGATGCAAACACTCGGTTAGTGCTGTGTTGAATGTGCGATTCGCCACGAACGGGATGTACGTGAAGAACAACACCCATGTATATGTGTCGCAAACAAGCAGAAATAAAATGAGTACGACGTAGAATCTCTATTGTTGCTTGCTGCCACAGTGTGAAGCTTTGCATACTTGCCGCCTGAGCCATTCAATCATAACAAACTGGTGCTTTGACCAGGATGTGAAGGTGGTGACAGGTTTCAACCTTCACAAAAAGAATGTGCGATTGGTGCGGTTCACTGCAAAAGGGAGGGGACATTGTTGCAACCTCTCAGTTGATGTTGCGTTGAAAATGCGGTTCACCACAAATGGGATGTGCGCAAAGAGCAACACACAAATATATGTGACGTGAACAAGCAATAAGAGAGTGATCTCGTCCGGTGATCTCTATTATTGCTTGCTGCCACAGTGTGAAGCTTTGAGCACATGCCGTTCGAGCTTTTTCATCACAACACAAGAAATATATTTCCTTGTCTTTCGCATGCCTAATACATGAAAATAGCCAGAGATGAACATGTAGCCTACTTGGATTTTAATCTTGCGACATTTCAATATATTGATGGATTTGGATGTTATCATTTTTGTTTGAACAGATTTGGATTGAAGTTGATTATTTTCTTTTGAACTTTATCGCAACTTTCGGTTCAGTTATGGGACTACAGGTTACTGCAGGTAAACAGTGGATTGCAGCCATCAACACGTTGGGAGTGTGGCAGTTCACTTCTAAAAGAAGCGAATCACCTCACATTTAGGACAATTCCGCAAGAGCACTGGTCCCTAGGAATGTCCACGGCACGCCCAAGTTAACAATTAAGAAACCTGGACCCGCCGGTCTAGCTCGACACGCTCAATTTATCACAACAAGATTGTATTCACTCATGGTTTTATTAGTATACAGTAGCTTTAAGCACTGCGATATTTATTTCAACAGGGGTTTACAATATACTTTAACACACACAAACTTTGTTACAGTAATCAAGAGTTAATGCTTAGTTCTATAGTATCATAGGGAAGGAGAGAGAGTAACCCGCAGTTGCACTACGGCCTGCTTACAGAAATTGGCTATACCTTCGGTGATTCCGTTAGTCTAGCCGTTCTAGAATAGTAGCCAGCTACAAGTGTATTCTGGTTCACGAATTTGCCAGGCCCCACAAGTTCGCCAACTATCTATCCTTCAATTCGACCTCTTCCAGAAAGGTAAAACTCCACTTCTGGTTTAGGTGTTGAGACTGGTAAGCCTACGAGATCAACTGTCTGAACTGAGCAGCGACAGAGGTATCTATCACTTTTTTCGTGTATTTTCATTGGTTGATTCCCGTTGCGCGGTTCGCTGCCACGCATTGAGCGTGTGCGTCTGGTGTGATCGGGCGTCCGTGACGTCACTTTTCTGGGAATTGGAGTCATTCGAAATCGTAGTAATTTTGATTACAATTTTTATCGTAATTTGGATCGTGTTTTTGTTATTAATTATTTTCTTCGTTTGGATCGAAAATATTATTTGTGTTTTTGTCTGGGTTATTGATACATTGTTTTTATAAGGTTTTGGCTTATTCTCTCCTAAAAGTGTTATACTATAGATATACAAGTACAATTTTACAATACATCAAATAGATACACATGACAATGTGGTAAAGAATCAATGTCTTCAGCCGTTATTTAGTGTTCAGCTTCGTTTGACTTGTCGTAAACTCGTCGGTAAACGTCTGAGTTGCTTTCTTCAACTATTTTCTTCAGTGATGGAAGCCTTCTTTCGTTGTTATTTCAGAGTCACAAGATGTTTCATGTTGAGGAGCAAAGACGAACTCAACAGGAGCCATTTGTTGCAGGCACAATCCTGCGTCGCCCTGAGCCAACCAAAGTAACAGTCGAACCGATGATCATTAGCATAATAGCAATTGCAATTACATTTGATCACGTTCACTCTTCTGTTGCTGCTACGAATTCAACGTTATATGTGGCGTAATCACGTGCCACATGGGCGTAGGCCAGGGGTGGGCAAATAGCGGCCCGCGGACCACATGTGCCCCGCCACAGCGTTTTCAGTGGCCCGCGGAAACATTCAGGAAAAATATTCAAATTTGAAATTTGCTTCAATTTATCACAGTAAATGTTAGTGCTGAGGCTACTTTGAACCGAGACTTGCTTTTATTTCCATTGACTTGCTTCTGTTTGAATCAGAAGATACGGCCCTCGGCTGAACGCGGCCTTCTTGAAGTGGCCCACGCACCAAATTAATTGCCCACCCCTGGCTTAGGCTAATAACAGTGGCAGAAATTTAGATTTAAACAAGATTCGGTTTCCGTATTTGCATTATATTTTGCAATATAGTTTTTGGATTGGATTTGAATCTGAAAAAGTTGAATCACTTTACGGGTATCTGGAAAAGACTCAAGTCACAGTATGAGACCCACTGCAAGGATCACAATATTCAAATACTGCATTAAACCACGATAACGTGTCAATATATTGCGCCCTGCTGACCCCTCAGTGAAGGAAAAATCTCAGGTCTACCTCTGTGCAAGTTGGGGCGCTTGATCCTTAAAATGTAGCATAGAACGACTAGACAGGCAAAACAGAAAATTTTTGCCAATCTTGATCATCACTGAAATAAAAATCCTCATTTCTTTTAGTGCACACGAAGTGGGTTTGTCTATCAGGAACTCAGAGATTTTGTAAAAATGACTCCGATTTGAGTGTCGAGTCATTGACTGTGACTCGAGTCGAGTCATTCTGTGAAAAACGTGACTCGAGTCGAGTCACCATTTTTTCTCAACGTGACTCGAGTCGAGTCTGAGTTACCAAAAACCGTGACTCGAGTCGAGTCATTGACTCGAGTCACGCTATCACTGCCAAAGAGGGCCCCACACCATGTTCATGTGTTTAGACATATGTGCGACATGTGCGCGCCACTTCGTGATTTTTAGCGAGAAAAGTTCTTTTGTAGGCGCTATTAAATTATCAGTCGTCCAAACAGTAGTATTTCAGTTCAAGAATATTTGATATTTTGACGAAACAACCATCACACTTACTGGTTTCCTAAAAGTCGGTCAGGTATTTGAATCAAGTGAATGCAAGGCCAAGCCACGTAGAACACGTTAGCTTACATCTCTACTCGTCTCTGGAATATTTTGCGTCTGCTTTACTCAGGTTTGCACGGGTCCCATGCAGGGACCCGACTAGGGGGGGCGAGGGGGGCAATGCCCCGGGGACCGCACTTTTTGGGGGGCGGCGCTTTTGGTGAAAAGAAAGAATAGCAAATGTTTTTTCACAAATGAACCTGAAGTTAGATTTTGGTTAAGGTTGGACCCACCATACGTCTGGCCGGGACTGTCCCGGTTTAAACGTCCGTCCCAGTTAGCAAAATGTTCCGGAATTTCATTTCAGTGAAATTTTCACAATTAACTCCAGCCTGACGATGGATTGCTATGAAATAATTCCGTCCTGAAAGGCTTGACTTTGCTTTAACCCGTGGCTTGAGGGGGCGGCACTTTTCGACTGTGGGTAGTGGCGTAACTGACGGGAGGGCCAGGGGTGCGTGCCGCCTCCCCTGGCAAGCTAAATGCAAAAAATGGGCCCCCTCTTGGAGATTTCATGAACTGCAGGCTATGAAAATGCTTTTACAAGTTTTGGAAATCTGCTGGTCTTGACATTTTAAATACTGAAATAGTGCAGTGCTTAGCATACTAACAATCATCAAATGAATCATAAATTCAAAGTTGTTGCAGCGGCGTGCAGTGTACAGTACATCATCTTGAACGTGCATACTGTGTGTGATGCAATAATCGTCCGTAGTTGTGGAACGTTGCCCGCATCTGCGGCCATTATATTTCTGCTTACTTTGGAGTGTGTGACGCAGTTGTTAATACGTTTATGTTTGAAAACTGTCGTGTACTTTAACTTGAGATTATGCAGAGACCTTGAGATTAGAATGCAGAGAAAGTTGGGTAGCGACACTACAACTTCTTTTCTTGCTTTGCAAAGCCAGTTTAACAAAGCTGTTTGAAATGCACCGCTGAAGTTGAACCAGCGGTGTTCATGTCAGCATCTCGGCTGGAACTTCGTTTTCTGGCCATCCCAGCAGCGGTATGGCAGTTATCGTCTGCGCAGCGCACTTTACACCTTGAAATATGCGATGAAGTGATACACATCTACAAATTAAAACAGGTTTAAAGCGTTTTGACAGGTTTAAGCGTTGATATTGCAAGCACAGGTGCGAAGCTGCATTAGCGCACACCCAGGGTTGCCACATCAAAAAACGAAACGGGAAACTAATGATGCATCAAAAAATCAGCTAAAGTAGGCAAATTGAAATAGGACAGTTTCGAAATTTGGCTCAAATCAATTAAACGGCCGTAATTATTTTTCAATCCTTTTTTTGCGATTTTCCCTTGATAGCATCATCTGGGCTAAGTGATGTCACTATCAGTTTAATTGGGTGTGCGCCGCTCATCTGGAGTAAGTGATGTCACTATCAGTTTAATTGGGTGTGCGCCGCTCATCTGGAGTAAGTGATGTCACTATCAGTTTAATTGGGTGTGCGCCGCTCATCTGGAGCTCGCTCCCTGGTATTGAGGAATGTGAATGTTAATGGCCTTTGGCTTCGTAAAAACTAGTGTGGACAACGAAAACAAGTTTCGAAAATTTAAATCCATGCAGCATGTGTTAGTGGCCTTACAATAGAAAATATCATCTTGCTACAGCATTTTAATATTTGCAGTTTCACTTTCTGGATGCCCATCTTGGTTTGGATGCCCGGGCCCGTCGCCAGGATGTCGCAGCAGGGGAGCCAAAAATCACAAGGGGGTCATATTTTCAAATGCAATATTGGAAGTATGCAGCAACCGCCACGAAAAAAGTCGTTTGCGATATGTAAACTTTATTCACATTTAACTCGACCCAGAAGAAAGTTGTACAGATATGAACGCCGAACCGGCTGAGCAACGTCATTTGATGTTATTGCAACTTGGCCAAGGGAAGAGACAAGAAATAGCATATTTAGCAAACTGTTAAAACTGCTATCTTCTTGTAGATTGTCCTCACTTTTCACCTTTGCCCCTCGCCTCATCTTTCATGTCGTACAAGCTGCAGCATACCAGGCGGTTCGCTATACAGCAGAAATAATGCAAGTAGACGATACAACGTGGCAATTGAAGCACAAAAGCAGAAAGAATATCACCCTATGAACCTCTCCAAATAGAACAAAATTCGTCAAAAAATGGTTTTGACTCATTTTTGGAATCAACATAGCTCTGTTATCTGTTACATTTAAATTCTTCAGTATACTCAGAGCCGGATTAGCTGATGCGATGCCCTTAGTAGGCTAATCCAATTGTGAGGTACCGTCTCCTACTGTTACTAGGGAAAATAGAAAAGCGCTAAGCCGATAATGACGATACTGACGCTCTAAAACAGAGGTTCCCAACCTGGGGTACATGTACGCACAGGGGTGCATTTGCCTATCTGAAGGAGTGCATTTGAGGTTGGCAATATAAGAGAAGAAATAGTTACATTATATTCATTTCGAAATATTTATACATATATCAAAATCATATGCATATTGTTAAATATATCTATGAATAACCGTGATAAAATATTTCGTCATACGAGCTTTTAGGGGTACATGTTTATTGTTCATCTGTCGAAATGCTGAAGAGGTACTTGCTCATGTGTCGGAATCCTTAAGGAGTACATGGGAAACAAAAGGTTGGGAACCCCTATTCTAAAAGTACGCTCGATAAAAATTTGTAGATCCTTACTGCGGGTGCCCCACGATGACTGCGCTTGTTCTTACTTTCGGCACAAAAGCCTTCAATGACTCAGAATTGTGTAATGAATGCTTGTCTGGCGGGAACACTACTGCAATTTCGACAGGGGATACAAACAAAAACGTCACGGTTAAATTTTTGAAAAAACACATGGCGTACGTAAACTTTATATCTCCTTTTTCTTCGCTGTGCTCAACAGTAGCACCCAAAATATACAATTTCCTAAAAACCAAACACACTGCACATATAGCCTATGTAGCGGCTGTGAGGACAAGGGCCGTAAAAATCTCGCACACACGAGCAAAACACGTCAAGTAAAACATCCCAAATGACTGCAACTACCAGGATCACGATTCGATTGTTACTTTTCCAGACTGCAAAGAGTCGAATGCAAGGAAACCGTCGCGCGAAAGGATGTGAGGCCTAAACTTCCTTTATGCTGTCATTATTGAAATACGTGTTAAGAAATAAAACGCTACAATCACCGAATAAAGTCAGGCTGAACAGAGCACAGCAAACAATTAAAAGGGTTTTGTCCTGGATTCATAACAAAATTATATAGGATTTCATTAAAATTTGTTTGCCTAAGTTTGTCATTTTTAATGCACCTAGCGCTTAGTGTTGGACAACCTGTCCTCGAGCATTGCCACCCTTTAATCCATTTTTAATTATTTTGGATCCTTAGTAAGACCTTTCTTCTGAGCAGTTTGTGACCATCAAACTGAGAAATAAGACTCCGCGTGGTTGGATAGACCAAGAACCACTAATCTAAAGCATCAGACCCAAACGCTGCTCTGTCATTTTCTTGCTTTTTGCTTTCACTTTGTCTCCTTGGGTAGAGTTATGTGGGTGCCATTTAGCAAAATGACTTTTGCTTATTATTTATCTCATCAAAATTTCTTTGATTTGCTTAGCATGGGAGCAGTACAAATTTGCGCAAGTAGTGCATTCAATGGCAATCTGATTTCTGAATGACTGAATAGAAACGCTAACAAAGCAGCTGTATTGCTCAAGTTCAGAAAAAGCAACTATGTTTTTATTGAAGGATAATGCTAGCCTTACACATATTTCATATCTGCAGTGTCACCTTTAAACTTTGACCAGGTGCTTATCGCAACTTTCGCGTAATACACACGTAACAATTGACACGATCCACCAAATGCAGGATGAGTATGTCGACACTACTGTCGGCATGCGGCTTCACCAACAGTCATATTCATGAAAACCCGTTGGAAGACCCTGGTGTTATCGACACAAAATCTGATTAAAATGTATAAAAATTAAAAACATAAATCGTTGACGAATATTTATTTATCGAACTGATCATATACAGTAACGGCAAGTGACTCTATGCGTACTACAGTTTGGTGGAGGGCCCCTTGGATCTTGAGGCCCAAGGCTTTAGCCTATTGGTAATTCCGGCCCTAAGTGTACCCAACCTACGTGTGGCTGCTCAAAAACTAATTTCACAGTCCTCTGTGTTTCGTACAACTTTACTGTCCGTCATGAATTAAAAACAAGACGCGCTTTTGGTTAACCATATGCGAAAATTTTGTTTACATAAAGCATTCAAGATCCTTATGTTGGCAATTCTGGCGACTAAAACAGTGGAATTTTGCACTTTTGTCTACTTGAAAAACGAACGCAATGTCGCAAACAAGAGTCATTCAACAAGCTATTGCTCACTGACTATCCACAACTGCGCATAGCAATTCTACAGCTTCGTGGTAGGTCGGGGGCCAAACATGAAATTTGGGGGCACAAAGCGTAAATGGGGGGCCGATCACCACTGCCCCCCCCGTTGGCGACGGCCATGCCCGTCGCCCCATTAGCCCCCCTCTACACGCCACTAGGTAAGCTACGGTCTACGATGGGCTACTTTCAGAAAGTTTGAATCACGTATGGGCAAGTCAGGCTAGGTTTACCATGTACGAAATTGAAAAATAAACAAAACGTATTATGACGACACAGCCTTTCTTCAATAATTTACTTTTTACTACACAGCTGTTTGATGAAACAAATCTATCCATTGTTCTGTCCATTTACATTTTTTATTCTTGATTCTTGAATGTTCAACGTAATCGATAGTTCTTAAATGAACAATTTTGAAAATATTCAAGAATTTTCAAGAACGCCGGAAGATAATTCAAGGACAACAAGATGTTTTTCAAGAATCAAGGACATAACGCGTTTTGATACGACATTCAAGGACAATTGTTGGCTCTCAAGGACGTCTGGCAACCTTATTCTCACCAAAAAGGTAGATTCGTATCTTTTTACCAAGAAAGAATTCTGTGCAGCTCATAAGTACAGTACAAAGACAGCAATTAATGCTTCCAGGCTCATCAAGAAAATCGATCATTGCTATATCTATGTATAGACAGTGTAGTCTCAGTATGTGTCGAAGTCGATTGTCAAAAGCAGCAAACCAACTTGTTAAGATTGCACTTTCACGATTTTGCCACAGCGAATTTGTTTACGATACTGGTAGTGTCTATTTCACGTGGAGATTTACATTCTATACCAGTGTTGTTCACCCGGGGTTCCGTGAGTGGCTGCCAGGGTTCCCCCGAAACAGACCGAAATTGCCTGGGACGAAATTCACAACCACAGTTCTGTGCCGTTGTAGCAATACAGACACTTGGATCATTGCATAGGGTCCAATGAGCAACGCAAACATTTACGGAAGGTTCCACTGCAGCAAAATGGTTGAAAACACTTCTCTATACACTTTAGAATCATGCTATTCAGCTTGTTTTGTCTAATGCTTTGTTCATTCTACCATCTTATGTTTAGAAAATCACCGTTCTCCACTGCAGTTGGTTAATATGAGAGATAAAGAAGTTCGCAAATCAATGTCCACATTAGTATAAGATATAAGTGAGAGTGGATATTAAAGGGAGGCGGTCGCCTCGCACCCCCATTTTGCAGAGATGCCGTGAGGGGAGTTTCGCATTTAGTTTTCGCATTGTTTTGTAAAAAAGCTTATTAATCACTCTAGAGCCACATTTACCACATTTAATAAGCTCTGAAGCAAGTCGTATGTTTGTAAAAGTAAAGTATAAATTATATGAAATATGCCAAAAGGGACCCCTCAACAATGTACTTTCACGCTGAAGCAAATTTCCCAGACAAAATGAAAAAATTTGCTTGGTATCAGCGAATAAAGTTTTTGTTTACCATGTGTAAAATATAGGGAGAGTTTACCTGGGGCACCTAAATTCTAATATCCACCCTTGCATGTATTTACAGTAAAGAACAAATCTCACACAAAGAACCGCGGGGCCCCCGAAAGCGCGGGGCCCGTAGCAATTGCTACATTTGCTACGATTGTTAATCCGGGGCCCATAGTATTTGCTGCTATTGTTAATCCGGCACTGCTTCCTACCTCTGCGACTGTTTCTCAGTTTCGAAATGAATTTTTCAACAACACGACCGCGGTCTGACTAAATCCCTGACTAACTCTCAGGCAGGATCCGAGCAACCACTGGTGTATGTCGTCATAAACAACTCTAGTTACCCGACCGTCAGAAACAACAACACAGCTTATCATGCATTTGGGAAATATTGAATGCAGGCTAGAGGGTTTCCAAATTATCGTTTAAAGAATTGCTGGCCGAAAGTTATCTGCTGTATATGTCAAACAAACAAACTTACAGGGGAAATTAAGAAGAAAACTGGGGCCAAGCAAAAATCTGGGGGGCCATGGCCCACCCAGACCCCCTTAGAACAACCACTGTTCATTTCAGAAATAAAGATGGTTGTACTATTTCACACTTTTTACCATGCTTCCCCATGCCTTTTTGTTTTTTGTTTAACTGTTGCTTTCGATGTTTGAGTTTTTGGTGTATATTTAAAGCATAATATATTTGATCATGGGAAAGTAATATTATAGTAGCGCCAAACTCAAGCATGGGCGCAATTTGGTGGGGGACACGGGGGACGTGTCCCCCCCACTTTTTCAGGCGGGGGGGACATAATATGCCATGTCCCCCTCACTTTTTTCTCTTTAGGTTTTGTATTTGGAGAGGTTTCAAAAAATAAAAGTGATGTTTGTCACGTTTTCTGTGAAGAGGTTTTCATGTTAGATGGTCGGCCACACAAAGCCAAGCTGTAAAGCCAAGTTGATGATGAAACAGAGTTTGGCGTGGTGTCACTGATTCTGTTAGTTTATAAATTTAAGCTTCGATGAAATAATTTTTAGCATTTTTCAAGTTTCTAGAGATCGTGAAAGATGTTTAACTGCTTCTGTCCGAGATTTTACCCTGTGTGGTTTACTTTTAGAAACATAGGCGGATCCAGGGGGGCTAAGGGGGCTGAAGCCCCCCTAAATTTTTCAAATACGTTTTTTGATCGATGGTTCCCGACACATAAATGTCCATTGAGGTGATTCTTTTGTATAGCCTTTAAACAAAACCATTTCTTGCATAGGGATAGGGTCGAAAATATTAAATACAAAGCTTATTTTGCTGAATTTGGGCAGTCCGAATGTGTTTATTTCACTATAAATGAAACTTCTAATAAACACGTTGTTATATAAAAAGATGGTCCCAATGTTATATGAATACGCAAGTGTTACGTCAGTGTTTACATAAAGTATTTACATTACATATACGTTATATAAACCCCACGTACATAGGCGTAGCCAAGGGAGCCAGGGGGCCATAGACCCTCCAAAATTTTAGAATATCTAGTCATTTTGTGCTTAAGAGGCAGTATCTCAAACAAAATAATCTTGCTCGCCTAAAATCAAATATTTTGACCCATCCACAATTTTGGTCTGGTCATGCCAATGCGCACGTAAGTATTTAAACTCTTGTTTCATTTGGGTAAGATTTGGCTTCTTGTTGGCAAAAGATGAATAAGCAGCAGGCTCAGAACCGTTGCTACAAAGTTTCAATAGTGGGGCTTTGCTTTTGTGCGGGTGGGCTTGACATTCTAAAAATTGACAAAAACTCTACCGATTTACAGTGTTTCATGTTTCGATTTAGGGGCTCGAGCTTTGTTTGGGTTGCTAAGCCCACCAAAGCTCCTTCGTGGCGACGGGACTGAGCAGAGTGTGGACAAAAGTTGAATAAGCTGCAGATCATATTTTTATCCTACAACCTTTTATGAATGAGTGCAGCTCATGTTATTACTGTAGTAAGCGAAGGTATTAAAATTACGCTACAACGAACTTACAATGCAGTTAACTACAGGCTAGGTTAGAGCGCTCAATGACAGTGTAAATTCCAAAACAGCAAACCTAACCATAAAACGAAGCCCACGTCAAGTAGGCTTAAAATGAAACGTGCTAGATTAGCTGTAGGCTATGCTGAAGATGACTGCTGGTTAGCATCAGACCTGCCAGCAGAGGTGTAGTGAGTTGGGAACGGCGTTCCCACACCTTTTTGCACTAGTAACGTTACTTGAAGATTTGGATTTTTCATTTCAATTTCTACGTGTAGCGCCTGAAGCAGCATAAATGAATAAATGACAAGTTATCTCGTGTAGGCTACAGCTCCGTAGCACTTAGTCAAACAGGAAGATCCAGTGTGGAAATTCTTGTAAACGAATCAGCTGTCTTTTATGTTTGGTGTGGGAACGGCGTTCCCACCAGGTCCGTAACCAGGGGAGGCGCAGTGGGGGCGTATCCCTTCGTACAAAATTTTACGACCCCCCTGGAGAAATATGTTGGGCATAGTTCAAAATTATTGGGCATCGTTTAAAAAAATTGGTCCCATATCAGAAAACTCTTCTCTCCCCCTGGTGTCCCAAGCTGGTTACGGGCCTGGCTCCCACACCTCTATTTTTACCAGTGCACCCCTGACTGCCAGTAAGAATTTTTGGATAAAAGTTCAGCTCAGCACGAAATCAGATGCTTTTTCATTGACCAATATTCTGCTGTCTCTAATACTTTTTTTCAACCTACTGCACAGCATTTCTAAAGTTTCGTTACCGCGATGTAGTCGCGTTTCGTACAAAAAATTGAATGGATGAGGATTTGGTCACTGACTCACTGCAAACTTCATGTTTTCCGCTGTGACGTGGAAAAATATTGTCTGATCATTTTCAATGCCCTTGTGATGCAATAAACACGTTCCAGGGCAAAGTGCCAGCATAATTATTGCTTTCCATTACTCCCGCAACCTATATACCCTGGACTGTGACAGCACGTCTAGCGGTCGACACAACCTTCACTATGGAAACATCAATCTCACGTATTTTATGGGGCACCTGACTAGATAACCTCTGTGTTTTTTCGGTGCCCCGGTGTTTTCTGTTTTAGCGAGTACATTTATCGCAATTAATTCAGTACCGCCAAATAAATCTATCTATCTATCTATCTATCTATCTATCTATCTATCTATCTATCTATCTATCTATCTATCTATCTATCTATCTATCTATCTATCTATCTATCTATCTATCTATCTATCTAT
>Ga0210059_1011825_pt1 | contig 13293 bp, 9 predicted proteins | sample Ectturendosymbi2_FD_188042 | JGI IMG/M metagenome (GOLD analysis project Ga0210059, IMG submission 188042) | Ecteinascidia turbinata endosymbiont from Florida, USA - Sample 2 (SPAdes) (version 2) | ecosystem: Host-associated > Tunicates > Ascidians > Unclassified | place: Key West, Florida...
TTTTTGTGCAGCCCGCCGTTCTGTCTTGTGTGCAGCAGCCTGTCAGCCGGCGGAAAATTCACCTTTTCCATTTTGAAACACAGCCCTCCAGCCACCACAGTTACGTGAGCCGGCAGTCGTCCAGCCGCCAGCCAGTAGTAAATAAAACGGATCCGGCAAAATACCGCTAAAAATGCAGGCTGGATGTGACGGCTGACGTAACCAAGAGAGAAGGTAGCCGGCAGTCGAACAAAGTGAAAAAAAACGATATGCAGAGTGTCGTATGATTTGAATGCCTGGACGTGCGTGGTGGCGAAAGTAAGCCGAAATGCACAATGCCAGCTAATCTGAACACCTTAAAAAGTGTGTGATGGCTGTGCCGGCTGATGTAGGCAAGCCCACAGGGAAGGTAGCTGGTGTCAGAGTAAAAGAATAAAGTTTGATGATTGTTTTTTTCATGTGTCTAGATTAAATTGAAACTTTTTGGTTAGATGCCAGATACCCACAACAAGCTACAGTAGCCTATGGGAATAACTATAACAAAAGAAAAAAATTGGACTTATCTTTAGATCTCAATTATTTTCTTTTTCTAAGGCAAACTCTAACCCGAAACAATCAAACTAAATACAAAACCCCCAGCCCTAATCATGAGATTTCTCTGCCATATGTAGAATAATATTCTGAGCATTTGCACATGACATGAAGTCAGAAATTGCGCAAGTCAGACATTTCGCTTGACACTTCCAGTTGAGGAAATCCCCCCAAAAAAAACAAGGTGTTGGCCGATAAATGCAAAGAAAAGCAGCCTACCAACAAGGCAAATGTTTAGACAACACCTTTTTTGAATAAAGACTATTTTAAAACAATTAACTTCCATTTGAGCTATGCTTTGTCAATGGACAATTGCTTGAAATTGAATAAAATAACAAAAGACCTAATTAAAATCATTCTAGCATAGGAAGAAAGTTGAAATAATAAGTCAGTTGTTTTCAAAATAAATGTGTCTCATGAACGTTATCTTTCAACTGACTTACATTTCTTAATTGCCATTGTAGTGTGATAAGAAAGTTTAAATAATTTTGAAAATTTAAAATAAAACTGTGATGTCTGCCAGAATTTTATCACAAAAAAAGTCTCATGAAAAATATTTTTCTAATGGATCCATATTCCGTGATTCTAGCATGGGTACAAAGTTGAAGTATTTTTTGAAAACTCATCAATCTGTGTAGTCCGCCTGAATTTTTTCACAAAAACATGTCTCACGAACAATTACTTTTCACGTGATCCACATTTCGTGATTCTAGCATGGGTACAAAGTTGAAATATTTTTGAAAATCTCATGAAAGTGTGTAGTCCGCCTGGATTATTTTACAAAAACCTGTCCCACGAACGATTACTTTTAATATGATCCAGATTTCGTGATTCTAGCATGGGTACAAAGTTGAAATATTTTTGAAACACTCATGAAAGTGTGAAGTCCGCCTGAATTTTTTCACAAAAACATGTCTCACGAACAATTACTTTTCACGTGATCCACATTTCGTGATTCTAGCATGGTAACAAAGTTGAAATGTTTTTTGAAACTCATGAAAGTGTGTCGTCCGCCTGAATTTTTTCACAAAAAATGTCTTGCGAAGAATTACTTTTCACATGATCCACATTTCGTGATTCTAGCATGGGTACAAAGTTGAAATATTTATGAAAAACACATGAAACTGTGATTTCCGCCAGACGTTTTTCACAAAAACATGTCTCACGAACAATTACCTTGCTGATGATCCACAATACGTTATTCTAGCATGGGTGCAAAGTTGAAATATTTTTTGAAAAACTCATGAAAGCATGTAGTCCACTTGAATGTTTTCACAAAAACATGTCTCACGATCAATAACTTTTCATCTGATCCACATTTCGTGATTCTAGCATGGGTACAAAGTTGAAACATTTATGAAAAACACATGAAAGTGTGTAGTCCGTCTGAATTTTTTCACAAAAGCATGTCCCACGAACAATAACTTTTCACGTGATCCACATTTCGTGATTTACTTGTATTGATATGAACGGTGATGTTTTCCAGAAGGCTAAAGGTTCAAGATGGTCTTGCCCACTATGCTCAGACATGCTGTCCAAGACAAGTTAAACTTCAACAAAGTCGTAAACGAGATCTCTCGTACGATGAGGACTGCTTTTTGCATCATGTTAGTTCACGAATGTGAAAGCTAAAATGTCAAGAATCTAAAATCTGTAGACAGCGAGAGTGAAAGCTGAAATTTCAAGATGGTCTTGTCCACTATGCTCCGAGATTCTGTCCAAGACAAGTTAAACTTCAGCAAAGTCACAAGCGCAATCTTTCGTGCCTTGAGGATTGATTTTAACATTGTTCTGGTTCACCCATATTGTTCTAACAGGGTTTTGCCTGTAGAGAATGCAGTGGCACTACATTTTTACGATGTATTTATCAAAATGTCACTGTCACAAATATATTTCACAGGTTGCAATCAACCTCCAAGATCGGTTTTACTTCCCAAATGCTGTAGGCGTTGCTGTTGTCTTTGTCGCAACTGTTATTTGGTCATGAAGTTTGATGTATTTGTCGATCGTGGTTTTGTACATGCAATGCGAATCGTTCGCTCATTCAGTGCAATGCCTCAACATCAGCTTTTATTATTCTGTTCCTTTCGCTTTTGAAAAGACTGCTGTATTTCTTTTGATCATCTGAACTCAGGTTTTACTGTTGAATGAGTGCCTGTACAGCGACGCAGTACCTTACAATGCATCGTATTGCAACAACATAAAGTCGAGGAATCAGCAAAAAAATTTGAAGGGTGGCAACTTGTCTACGTAGGAATATGGGTGTAGACTAAATGCACCAGAACGTCTCGAAAACGAATTGGAGTTGGCAGCATAGGTGCAACCAAGATGCCATGGCCCCCAGGGCCGGCCCTTAGCCAATTGCTTCCAATCGGGCGGACATGGAAAAGCTGTTGGAGAAGTCAAACCAGTAATTGTTCGTGAGACATGTTTCTGTGAAAAACGTCTGGTGGACTTCATAGTCTCACGTTTTTTCATAAATGTTTCAACTTTGTACCCATGCTAGAATCACGAAATGCAGCTCACGTGAAAAGTAATTGTTCGTGAGACATGTTTTTGTGAAAAAATTCAGGCGGACTACACACTTTCATGAGTTTTTCATAAATATTTCAACTTTGTACTCATCCTAGAATCACGAAAGATGGATCACGTGAAAAGTAATTGTTCGTGAGACATGTTTTTGTGAAAAAATTCAGGCGGACTACACACTTTCATGAGTTTTTCAAAAATATTTCAACTTTGTACCCACGCTACAATCACGAAATGTGGATCACGTGAAAAGTAATTTTTCGTGCGACATGTTTTTGTGAAAAAATTCAGGCGGACTACACAGATTCATGAGTTTTTCATAAATATTTCAACTTTGTACTCATCCTAGAATCACGAAAGGTGGATCACGAGAAAAGTAATTGTTCGTGAGACATTTTTTGTGAAAAAATTCAGGCGGACTACACACTTTCATGAGTTTTTCAAAAATATTTCAACTTTGTACCCATGCTAGAATCACGAAATGTGGATCACGTGAAAAGTAATTGTTCGTGAGACATGTATTTGTGAAAAAATTCAGGCGGACATTACACTTTCATGAGTTATTAAAAAATATTTCAATTTTGTGCCTGTGCTAGAATCACGAAATGTAGATCCCATGAAAATTATATGGTCGGACATCACAGTTTTATCAGTTTTTATGAATTATTTCAACTTTGTACTGTAGGGGTTTCCGGACATCACAGTTTCTTGAAATTTTCAACATTATTTCAACTTTCTCCCCACTCTACAATGGCAATTAGGAAATGTAAGTCAGTTGAAAGATAACGTTCATGAGACACATTTATTTTGAAAATATCCGATTTACATTGCTGTTTTGAGTTTTTTAATTATTTCAGTTTTCTGCATTTGCTAGAATGATTTAATTTAGGTCTTTTGTTATTTCATTTAATTTCAAGCAATTTTCAATTGACAAGGCAAAGCTCAAATTTTTCTTTGGTTATAGTTATTCCCGTAGGCTACTGTAGCTTGTTGTGGGTATCTGGCATCTAACCTAAAAGCTTTAATTTAATCTAGACGCATCAAAAAAGCAATCACCAAACTTTATTCCTTTACTCTGACACCGGCTACCTTCCCTGTGTGCCTGCCTATGTCAGCCGACACAGCCATCACACACTTTTTAATGTGTTCAGCCTAGCTGCCAATGTGAATTTCGCATTACTTTCGCCACCATGCACGTTTCCAGGCATTCAAATCATACAACACTCTGAATATCGTTTTTTGCACTTTCTTCGACTGCCCGCTACCTTCTCTCTTGGTTACGTCAGCCGTCACATCCAGCCTGCATTTTTAGCTGTAATTTGCCGGAGCCGTTTCATTTACTGCCGGCTAGACAACTGCCGGCTCACGTAACTCTGGTCCTCCAGCCTGCCGGCCCTCCAATTAGTGTTACCCCGAGCCGTTACACTCAGATGTTGTTATCAATAGAGAAGGCTATGCGTTCTGAACTTGTCAAGACCATTTCAAACAATTCATTTGTGTGTCTAGAAAGGTAAAAGAGCTCCAGCAGTGCTGTTGCCTCATGAGCTCCAGCAGTGCTGTTGCCTCATGAGGCAAAAATAAACACTGCCAACATACTTTGTCTTGAATGCCATGGCTGCAACTGCCTACCACAATCAGTTTATAAGAGATCTTGACAAGAAATGCACAATTCTTCTTCTATATGGCAGCGCAATTTATAGTTGTGCAGAATTCTTTTATGCTCTTTAATGGAGATGTTTAAATCAAATGATAGTCTACAACTAGCTTACATTTGTGCACCTGCTGGACTCCATGCCAGTCTGGAATCCGTGCCAAACGCACGCACGATTATTTTTCTTGACATTTGGTGTCACGCGGCAAGAAATAATTCAATTTACTTATCACATTTCTGCAAAAACCGTCACGCTCCATATATTTTTATACTCAGAAAACCATACTTCGATGCAAACGTTTTTCAGTAAGCTGATAAAGAACCAGACTAACTAGGCAGAATTCTAGTTGTTGCAATATGTTGACAATTTCGCACCTGAGTTTTGTAAAAGCCAGCAGAACGTTTTTTTGCTGAATTTTGATCAAATTAAAAAAGTATTTCCAAAAAGCTATGTTTCACAGTTAGAGTTTCATTACATTTATTTTTCAAGCTCTAACAAGATTTTGAAATGTGTAATCTAAGCATGCCTGATACAAATCCGACAACAAAGACTGAAGCACACAATTCTGTTTCATTCATTACAAAGGTTCGTGCCGATGCATAGTACTAGATAACATCGACTATAATTTGGAAATGGGCAAGTAGAACAATCATTAGATTTTACCTATTTGTGATTGTTTTGCTTTTTTTGTAGTCGGACCATTATGAAAAAGTTCCGAGTAGACCGAAGTTTAGCTCCTATTCTTGCATTTTCGAAGTGACTGGACACAAGAATTTGTCCTTACCACAACGATACATCAGAAGACTTATCTGAAAAATACAACTGCAAACATTTGTTGTTGATCAAATGAAAAAATTCGAAAGTTTCAAAATATTTTTGACTGTGTCTTTTTCACATAATTCACATAATTTTTTTGCAATAAATGCGTTACTGGGCTAGGATTATGCAATTTTTATACCAGGGTGACAAAAAAATGGTTATTTGGTTTCCTTTTAACTCGTTGTTTTCCAAGCTAGCGGCAATCATCGGAATTCTAGTATCCTAGGAACCTAATGTAAGATACTCCCTTTTGGTATTCTAAGCGTTGATCGAAGTTTTCTGTAAGTGGGAGGTGATGCAATATTGCATCATCAGGGGAATTCCACCCGTGTTGACTATATAAACGAAGCATGTTGGGCTTGGTATAGCATTCGGACTTGATTCAGCTACTAACGTCGTCTTCAAAATTGGGGCATGCAATCACCGTCGTCGATGTTTACCGAAGAAGTTCTGCGTAATGAGACAATTTTGGCCCTTCAGGATCGACGGCTTGACCCTATTTCTGCACTAAGACAAGCCGAAGGTATCTTCGATTATAGTGGAGCATTACTTCCACCAAACAATGCTGTTTTTCGATTGGTCTGGTTCTTTGGAAGGAATCTACATTATCACCATCGAGTATACATTCAGTACGAGTATCCGATTCCAGATTTTCTTTGCGTTCATGCCACCTGGGATCGATCGCGACTACTGGGAGACCTAGAACTTTCTGAAGGTCGTTTCATCGAGACAGAACCGGTTATTGTTAAATTGTGGGAACATTGATTTTAATTCTTTTTCTTTGTGTGTGTTTCCTTTTGAATTTAATTTCGTTTTTCTTTCAATTTTAACTTCCTGTTCTTTTTTATCAAATAAATTTCGTTGTTATTAAAATGTCTGCTTAACTTCAATCTTTCTGAACTCAAAATTTGGGCATCATGTTCCAGGTTATAAACTACTTAATGAAAGGAATATTTTAAGTCTAGAAGATTTTGGACCTCAAATCTTCCTAAAAATTTTGAGATAATAAGAATTCCAATGTTGAAAACCTCAGTGTATATTTTTATCATGATATTGCTGCTCAGCCTACGGCTGTCTGTCTGAGTAGACAGAATCAAAACCACAAGGATTCGTAAGTGTTGTATGCACGAGTATAATGTTTATCCATTTGGTATTTTGATAACGTACCGATGAAAACATTAGTGAAAGAAAATAAAATTCACAGCAATCATTGTCAAAATTCATATCTACTTTGTAATTGATCTTTCAAAGAAATTTCCTTTAACTTTAAAACATATGTCAGTGGGTGCTATGTGCTCCTTGTAGGCATAGCAGCATGTGTATTGAACACTTCAAATTTTATGCACTGGCACATAATATACATCCAACAAAGAAAAACTCGCTCTTATGGAACCAATATCGAACAAAGTCCCTTAATGATCGTATCTGTTATTCTAAAGAATGGCAAGTAAGATGCACAGTTTCTTAAGACATCAGTTAGAAAATGTGATGTAGGCAAAGCATTCACACCAACTTGAGTCTCTCGAAATACTGTAGATTGTCACCTTTTTATATGAGAAGAATGCCTTTCTTTAAAAAGTCGTACAACTCAATATTGGAGTAGCGGGTTGTGTCCTCCGAACCTTCTGGTTCCTTCAGTAATTTGGGTGACACAATGAGATAACATTCCACAGAGGAATGGGTAAAACCGGGTGATATTTTAAAACAAGACCAGGTTTCTTCTTTTTGAAGTTTGATTTCTGATTGGTGTGTCAGATAGGTTGTAACTTTTCGTTGCATTTCTTCCTGAGTAGGCTCTTTCGAACCCTTAAATACTGGGTGATGAAACAGTTTGATTTTTCTTCGGTTCATAATTGACGAAGAAATATGTTTTAGAAAAATACGATGTCTTTCAGAATCCAATCCAACAAACTCTTCACACCTTTTTAGCAACTTGTTTATTTTTAAAACGCCACCAAGTTCCCTATGCTGTTTTTTCTAGAGGGGAGAGAAAAAAATGAACAGGATTAGGAATTGAAATAAACTTAAAAGGAACATACTGAAATTCTGAATTCTAATCACAAGGATTAATAGGAACAAAGGTTGACCCTATATCTCCCTGAGGCATCGCAAAACAGTAAAGGCGCTTATTAAAACATAATTTTCACATTTTCCTGAATTCAGTTGTAGTAATAACCCCAAAATATCACAATCATTCCCAAACATCTACGGACAACATTATGAACAATCCTTACTTACTAAATACTCAGCATAAACGTCATGTTCTTATAAAGGCAGTACCAAGGGTAAAGCATCACAGGCGGATAAAAATAAAATGTACCAAAATAAAGAGAACCTTAGTCAATTCTTCTTAGTGAGCGAGAGCATCTTTAAAACAGTCAGGAAAAGTTCTTATTATGCCAAAGCTTTTATCAATAATTTGGAATAAATTACGAAACTTTTCAAGTATCAGTAGCATTGAAAGTAGTTCTCCAGAACCGATATTGTATCAAAGGTCACCATAATGTAAACATTATGCTCCGTCACAATCTGATTAAGTTGTGAACACTCTCGTAAGTATTACAATGAAGTAATTTGACAGAACTTCATACAAAAATGAGCTAAAAGCTGCTTGAAACATTATATATCTTAAAACCTTTTCACTTTGACCACACTTTTACAATGTCATACATTATCAGCAACTTATCAATTTGCAGCACCGATCCTTTTCTTAACAATGGGCCGTCTGTCTGGGTCTGCTAGGGTAAATTAATTAATATCTCCATCATCGAGTAACTGTCTTCCTGAATAAGTCTGTTGAAAATGATCTCCCACATCATGTCAACTTGGCCACTGCCAATGTCTTTGATTTATTAGACTCATTAATGGTTGGTATTTCTTAAGATTACCACGAAGTTTTCCGGATAGTCTCTGCTTAAATGTACAAAACAATATTGGGTCTTCTTCAAAAACAGTCCACTCTAATCCTAAAATTCGTAAATTGTTTTGCAAGACCTTAATTGGGCTTTGGCACCAGGCTAAACTCGTTGACTTGAGCATAGAGAGCGCCTGATTCACTCGTATTTCTCTTTCTCTGACTTCTTTATCAATAGATTGCGTCAATGCCTGTCCTCCAGTAAGTGCTTGTTCTTCTTCTAAGCTCATTTTAGACTGAGTCGTTACACATCGTGCTGTCATTATAATGCTTTAGTTTGTCTACGTTTCTGAAACGAAATACATCATTACCTATTATCTTGTCTTTTGATTCAAATAATATTTCATTAAAAGCATACATGGATATCATGAAACTAATGTAGTGGCCAAAATGCCACTAAATGAAATTCGGCCTAGAAATTCGACTAAGTCCAAGGGGACAGCCCAAGATGAAAGTACCTGGGAGAGAGAAGAAGAGAAAGTCGAAACATAAAATGCCTCGATCCGCAAGGGCGAGAGAAACGCTTCTTTGGTCAAGTGCGTTCGAGCTCAATTAAATTGCTTTAAATTGCTTCCTCGATGGCTTGGCTCGAGTTCGAGCCTCATCGGAAGTGGAACAAGACCGGGCATCGTTCCGCTTCACTAACCAAAAAGTCGCAAGTTTCTATCTGCGCATATCCCGCTATTTTTCACTGTCCGAGTATTTGCAAATTTCTATTAGTTCTAGTATTATTACTCAAAATTGTCGGACGTATATACAAAACATAATCGAATATGCACTCAAGGTTAACTATATTGCTAAGAATATCAAAACAGGTGTAATAGCATGTAAAACCGCATTGTGCCCTTATCTGTGTGGGAAACATATTGGTTTGACTATTGCTTCGATGTAACAGACGTATACACAAGTCACATAAATTGTTTACAGTAAAAACGCATCACTTAAAGTTCAAACAATGTACTTTTTATACTTTTTTCCTTATCTTAATCATTTTTCAACTTTATACACTAGTCCAGTCTAAGCCGTGTTATATTTACAAATTAATCAGGATATAAATGTGCTCATAGGTGTCTGTTGTTATAGGAATATTTACTAAATATTCCTAAGACCAAATTACTTGCCAGCGATAAAATTCAATACTTACAAATTCGAACCGTAGTCGATATGTTTGAAAGAAATCTCGAAATTTGCTTATGCAATCTTCGTTTGAACGTGGAAACAACAGTGTGTTATTATCCAGAAGTTTTAATTTTAAATTCTTCTACATGGTCACTACGTAATGGTACAGTTGTCAACACAATAGATGGATTTCTTTCTGTGATTTAAGCAGCACTTGCTCCGTCAACTGTCAATTTTTCTATACAGTTTTTAGTGGCTTTGATAGTCATTTTAACCGTGTAAATTCTCAAATGATCTACGCAAAGGAGTTTTACAATCAGTGGTTATGCCATTACTTGTTCCATGATTAATAAATTTAACTGTGTTTAAATCAGTTTGCACGCTGAACAATGTTTGCAACCACTCATGAGTATTTTCATCTATTGGTGTATTTACAAGAAATTCCCAGAGCCACCTAACTTGCCATTGGAAATTATGTATGGTCACATACTGAAGAAGTGGAGAATACCAGAAAAAAGAGCTCTGAAATTCTTTATACAGCTTCTGCTGGAATATTTCGAAAAATAAAGGGTTTTGTTCAAAAACGTCTATATTCAAATCTTTGACCTGCAATTGATTCTGCAGTCTCAGTATAGGACATCGAAGCCAATCGAAGTGTATAGATTTAATGGCTTGCACAATGCAGTCTATTGGGTCAGGCAACAAATTGTCTTCTTCTGACTCTGTCAATGAAGTATCTAGTTCAGCTTCTGTCACATCCATACATTCCAAAAAACTCTCAAACCAATTCTCAGAACTTTGAACTTAAGGTGTCAGCTTGACAGGCAAAATCTTTTCTAGGCCTTTGTAAATAAATAGTGTCCAGGCTGACAGTCGGAGTCAATACAGCAATACTTGTGGCGTTTATGCCTTCAGCCATTGAACTTTTTACACAATTCTCAGTAGCTTTTACTGTTATTTTAATTATTCTTACCCCTACTTTTTCTAAATAAAAATATTTACTTTTTATCCTCTGACTATCTACTAGTTTCCTTACTATCTTCAAGTCCTTTTGACAGGGTCAACTTACTCCTCGGTATTTGTTAAAATAGCTAACATTGCTTTTAATGTATAGTCATAGGTGGAAGCATCTGCATTTTGTCAGGTACCAAATGGCAGTCGTTTGCCATGAAAAATGGGCTGGTACCACAAGGTCTAGGAGTGGTCGATATTTTGCGTCCAAATTTTGATATAGCTTTTGATGAAAAACTTTGAATAGTTTTAAATCTGTCTTCAAATATTCAGATTCCAAACTAATTGTCTTTAATCTTTCATTCAGAACTATTTCAGGGTCTTGAGTCCAATCAATACGCAAGTTACGAAGAACTTTAGAACACTTTCCATGTGTATTGGCCGGCATTTTAACTATTACTTACTACTTCTTATATCTGCGAAGATCAGAAAAACAAAAAAAGAATTCATAAACTTACCACTTGTTTCCATTATATTATAGACCTTTCTAATAGACGTCTGATCTGGTGACTCTTATACTCCAATGTAAGTCACGCCTATTCTGTTTCTGTTTTCAGCATACAAGACTCCGTTCTGTCTAAGTTTCCTTTCTTCTGTGGTAATTCGCATGTCCAACATGTGGCAAATTATTAGGTAAGGACACGAAAGTTTTTGAGTGGCTTTACTCTCCCCATCAAGAGAAAAAGCCGAACAACGTGGCTCCATGTGATTGGGTATGCATGTTAGGCTGATCAGATTAAATTAGAATCGCTTAATTCTGTTAGGAAAGAAGTCGAACTGAGGTAGTACCCTTAAGCTAGGCACTAACTCACTGGTGGCACCATTTTTTATGTGGCAGTCCCCTTCTAAAGAAGAAGACTACAACACGTTTAAGACAATTCCGCGAGAGCACTGATTAATAGGAACTGTCCATGGCACACCCAAGTTAACAATTAAGAAACTTAGACCCGGCGGTTTCGTTCGACCCGCTCAGTTTATCACAACAAAATTGTATTCACTCATGGTTTTATTAGTATAACTTTAAGCACTGCGATATTCATCACAACAGGGGTTTATATCAATAATCGTCAATTAAAGCACGTAACATAAGTTACTGCACACATCAGGGCTTAGCAACAGGGGTTAAATACGAATTCAATTCTTTCATGGGGAAGAGAATAAGCTTCCCTTTTAGACTGACCTGAAACGGTTTGTCTGAAAACTGGTGATAGCCTGAGTTTGTTCAGGTGCTAACCGTTCTGGGGTATTAGTTAGCTACAAGCATGTCCTGGTTCACGAATTTGCCAGACCCCACTCGTTCGCCAACTATTTCTATTGAGACTTCTAACGTATCAGACTACCTGCAGGTTAGATCATTCAGTTGCCATATAAATACAAGTGATTACGATAAGTACCAGCTACTGCATTATTTGTCATGAACCGCAAAGGTCTGACTAGCTGGCCGCTCACTGTTTGCAACCATAGATTCTGTGGCCTAATTTCAATTAAAAAGTAACAATCATCCAGTATGCGTGTATTTAAACAGGGGAACCGTGTTCACTTGGTGAGGAAAAGTGCAGAAGTGGATTGATATGAACATGGCCACGTTATGGAAGATCAAGGTGTCTACGATCAAATGATTTTATATCGCTTCCTGATCAGAGTGAAAACAAAACTTACGCCCATGCTTCCTGATAAGGACAATAGGTTTCTGGCTGATTCTGAAGAGGTTTATCAAAAGTTGTACAGGCTAGCGACAGAAAACATCTCTTGGATCATGTTTCCAAAATGCCTTGTTTACTGTGGTAAGTACGATGCTTGTAAGCAAAGGTACGCTCAAGCAGTGCATTGCTTTACAAGTGCTATCGAGGCTGGAATAAAACAGTCCAACAATCTGTTTGTCTAGGCAAGCTACAATTACGCCAGAGCTGTTCTGGCTAGTAGCCTGAAGGAGCATTATGGGGTGCACTCTCAGATTTTATGAAGTTGTGTTTTGCCCTGTTAGAATGTCTCTCAAAACGGACCATGAGTCGTATGTCGAAAATTTGAAAAAAGCACTTTTTGCAATCAGCGGCATTGTGCACAAAGACCTCCGAAAATCAGCGGACAACATTTTCACGAATAAACTCGCTCCTCAAATTTCATCCGCAATAAATCACGCCAAGGAGACTTTCGAAATGGATAAAATTGAAAACATCGCCGAAGAGTTTTTACTCCACATGTGCCTCTGTCATTTGCTGGAAACAATAGGCATTGTCAAAAGCCTTGGAGTGCTTTCTCTTAAGTGCCGAAGACGCACTAAGCGAGGCGGTTAACACAGTTCTTAAAACAATTTCCCGGTTTACTGGCACAACGTTTGACGCAAACTTTGTGCAATACAATCCAAACAAAACTATTTGACGAAGTTGCATGAGAGCTGCCACAGAAGCTGGACAGTCGATTCCACCAAATCTCCTCAACGAATACATGTTGTTGGTGCTGCAAATGGAAATTCCAGAACTGGAGTTTTTGGAAAAAAGAACTTCTAGTCCAAATGCCGTGAACCAGGTTAAGGAAGCCATGGAAAAGCATGTTGGGTTGAACACCATGTTGATGACTCGCTTGAGAGAGACCAGTGACATATTTCTGAATGAACGGACGCATTGCGCCGTTTTCTTTGCTGAACGTTTGGCCTCTATTCTACACACCATGGGTCGCGTT
>Ga0210059_1011826_pt1 | contig 13292 bp, 8 predicted proteins | sample Ectturendosymbi2_FD_188042 | JGI IMG/M metagenome (GOLD analysis project Ga0210059, IMG submission 188042) | Ecteinascidia turbinata endosymbiont from Florida, USA - Sample 2 (SPAdes) (version 2) | ecosystem: Host-associated > Tunicates > Ascidians > Unclassified | place: Key West, Florida...
AACACATCTGAACAAAACAAGTAGAGAAAAGATAAATAACGAAGAATAACAAAAGTCGACTGGACAGTTCAGCGTCACGTCACGACTGAGAATCACAGAACAAAACGGCACCACGTCAACTTCTAATTAGCGCCACGCCATCAAGCACAAATCGCCGTTCAACGGGGGCAAGGGAAAAGGGCAAATTCGTCACACTATTAATATCAGAAGACTGTTTTTGATTTGTAGAATACAATTCATTAATAGTTTTCCATGTTTTCTTGGAATCGCTTCTGTATTTTTGAAACAGCTTAAAATAATACTGTTGTATGGCTATTTTTCGGAGTCGTGTAAGTTTATTAGTATATTTTTGTATTGCGCAATCAGTTTTGCATCCTTACATTTGTAGCATTTTCTGAACAATCTGTTTTTATTTTTGATAGATGTAAGTAATCCTCTTGTTATCCACGGTTTTGCTTGCAGTTGTTTTTCTTGAAAAGACGTTTGGTGGTACAGAACTTGAAGATGGCGTGAAGTAGGAGATTCATCCCAAAGCTTTTCGTCTGACACTCTTCAAGGGATATCGTCAGAATGGAGTGGATATACTACCGAGCTGGTTTATACACAGAAAAGAAGAGATCTCATCGGTTAAAACAGTGGCCAATAAGAGATGGTTTATTGTACAGGGCGCCGGCACCCTGTACAATAACAACGTCTTACCGAAGCCACCCTTTCCACGTGACATCTTCGTCGAATTAATGCAGCTGGCCACTTCCTAGGTGGAATTCAGCTTCAACAACAACATGTATCGACAAATTGATGACGTCGCCATGGGCTCGCCGTTAGGCCCGGCATTAGCAAACATTTTCGTCGGCCACCAAGAGCAGAAAATCTTCAACGTCGTCAATAGACCGTTAGCGTACTTCCGGTACGTTGATGACACGTTCGCCGTATTCAACAATGAAGATGATTGTAATGCGTTTCTTTCCCACCTCAACTCCCTTCACCCCTCTTTACGCTTCACCCATGAAAAGGAATCCAATCACTCCCTCCCCTTCTTACATGTGTTAGTTGAAAGACGTGACTCCGAATTTTCAACATCAGTCTACAGTCTACAGGAAGCCTACCTTCACTGGCCAGTATCTACGCTGGAATTCCTTCAGCCCCCACAAACGGAAAATCAATTTAATTGGTACTCTGGTAAACAGGGCTTTTATGATCTGTTCAAAAGGCAAACTCGACCCAGAGCTTGACAAAATCCTTTCAATCCTACTGGAAAATGGTTATCCGGAAAATTTAATTAAGTCCACCATCAAACGAAAACTTCAACAACTCAACTCGAACCAGTCCACACAGTGAAAAATGCCCAGTCTACTTACATATTCCATGGATCGGAAACATTTCAACGAAGTTCGAAAAGCTGATCACGTCTGCCGTGAGGCGCTGCTTCTTTTCCGTTGAACCACGTGTTGTTTTTACGACCAGACAGCTCTTACCAACAACAAAGAAAGACGTGCTACCTTCCCATCATCAAAACAACGTAATCTACCAATTTGTGTGCCACTGTGACAGTCGGTATGTTGGTCGCACGTCTCAGCGCTTAGAAGAGCGAATCAAACAACACATCCCAAAATCGATTACCAATCCTCCCACTCCACACATCCGTCAAAGCCTTCCCCGCCCTGGTAAGGACACCAGTCGCCAACAATTTCACGAATCCGCCATCGGTCAACGTCTTCTTGACAATGACCAATGTGCCTTACATTACAACAAGGACAAATTCTCCGTCCTCACTCGAGCTCGCACTTCATTTCATCTCTCTTCCCTGGAAGCGACTTTCATCAAATCTTTGAATCCTTTTCTCTGCAAACAAAAAGAATTCGTTTACTCCTTAAAGATCTCCTAATCTCTTGAACTTTCCATTGGTTGACCGTTCCAACGTTTCGACGAGGTTCAAATTACATCTTCAACCAAATGACAGCTTCGCCTTTTCTTATCTCCTAAACCATTTCTTATTGGCCACTGTTTTAACCAATGAGATCTCTTCTTTTCTGTATATAAACCAGCTCGGTAGTATCTCCACTTCATTCTGACAACATCCCTTGAAGAGTGTCAGACGAAAAGCTTAGGGATGAATCTCCTACTTCACGCCATCTTCAAGTTGTTTTTCTCTTCGTGACAATTTTCTTAAAGGAGCATGTTTATTTATTATTGTTTGAAAAATATGAATAAACTCATCAAAATCATTATGAACTGTTGAACCAGTGTTAAAATTCCATGGAGATAGAGCTTCTTCAAGGTCAATAAGAAAGTTTTCCAGATTTAAATTTTTCATACATCTGATAATTTGCTTCTCAGATTTTCTACTAATTGAAGTAGATAACAAGAGGAATACTGGAAGGTGATCTGACACATCAAATATAGCTATTCCAGCAATTGGTGTTGTATTCCTCAGGTTGCAGTAAATATGATCAAGAAGAGATGGTGACACTGTGGATGAAAATCTTGTTGGTGCAGTGATTAAGGGTTTGCATCCATGGCTTTCCAAGTTTTGATAATACCTACCTACTTTGTTGTCAGATGTTCTTTTAAGTAAATCAATATTGAAGTCACCAGTTATGATGTATTCATTGTTGTTTAAGTTGAAATTAGTTAAAAGGCCATTTAAATCTTTTTCAAAATCATCAAACTGTTGGTTTGGGTGCCTATATATAACTCCCAAATATATAAATTTACTAGAATTGGTTTTGATTTTAACCCATAGAGATTCACAATTAGATGAAGGCATACAGATGTCATGGCAAACACTATAATTTAAACAATTTTGTATGTAGAGACCAACACCACCTGCTCTTGTAGAGGAGGGTTTATATACGAAGGTATAATTTTGAAGTTGGATTGTACCAACAGCAGATTCAGAATTTAACCATGTTTCACTAATAGCAATGCAGCTTGGAGCTTTATTTAACATACTAACAAAATCTTGTAGTTTGTAAAAGTTTTTAGCTAGGCTACGGATATTTAAATGAAAAACACTGAAGCTTGTTGTTGCTTTAGTAAACATCTGATTCATATCAGATGTGCTAAAGTATGGGTTGTGTACATTATGTACATCATATGTATTAGGGTTTGGTGAGTTGCAGGAATATATATGATCAAGTCTGGAGAAAGCAAATTTAATGTCAGGCACACTTTGAAAAGGCAAAATTTTTGATAAACAATTTTGACAATAAAAGGGTTCTTGAAATTTCAAAGCTGCTGAGGTTTGTTCAGAAGTGAGAAGAGAGCATGCAAAATGACAAGCATTAAAGCAAATGATACAAGTTAAACAGTTCCATTTTGAGCACACACATTTACAAGTGTCTGACAAAAAAGACTATCATGTATTTTATGCATTATCCAATATGATATTTGGAAATTACTATAGTATACACTACTATCACAAAAATTCAAAAACAAACTTAATCAAAATCAGTATCAAGCACTTCAACAAAAAACTTAGAAGAACTGGCAAGACAATTCACTTGTCAGCACAAGTCAAAAACTAATCAATTCTTCCATTTAGTAGCAGCAACCATTGTTTATTTATCAAAATTATTAACTTAAACCACTTGTAGATAATAGATTTGGCATATTTTCATTGGCTAATAGTTAAAAACATTATATATCATCATATTTACAGCCTCTGAAAGGTTTATCAGCCCAAATCATCAAAAGTCATATTTATACAACCTACTTACATTCATTTAAAGTCAGTATAAGATTTAATCATTTGTTTAACATGAGAACCTGACTTGATGTAGAATAGGTTCCCATCTTGAGACCAATAAGATGTTATTTTTTTTGCCAGGTATTCTTCTTTTGGTTTTTTCATGCATTGAAGTCTCACTGATGTGAGAGATTCTGTAATTAGGTATTCTTGATTTTTCAATTTTTTCTTGTTATAGTATACCCAGTCTTCATCATTATGAGTTACAGATTTCACTATAATTCGTTTTGGCTTATTTTTAGTAGTTGCCATAGATTTCAAACGGTGGGATCTGTCTATGGAATCATCCTCCAATTCAATATCCAACTTCTTTTTCAGAAAATTTAACACTACCTTATCTGTGTCTTCTCCTTTTATATGAAGAATCCCATGAATGAGAAGCCAATTTCTTCTAGAATATTGCTCAAGTTCTTCTACTTTTGAGTCCAGATGTTTCATTTTTTCTTCATTTTGCTTAATTTGTTTTTCAAGTTTGCTATTAATTTGTAGAAAGTCAAACAGCAGTGCATCATGCAATTCTTGCTTAAATTTCTCATTGGAATGATATGTTCATATAGTTTGCTTACAACTGTTTGTATGAAGACATCATTTTTGGTTAGTTGATCAGCAATTTCCATGGATAATGATTCTTGCAAGACATCTGAATTTGCAAGAATATTCTTCATCAGAGATTTAGCTTTCTTTTTATCCATGGTTCTTTTCATCCAGTTTCCAGTTGAGTTAGATACCAAGTTCAGCAATTTATCCACTTTCAAAATTAGATGAATATCAGACCGCCAGTTAAGATAAAGTTATTGCTAAGGTTTACAACTGCTACAATAACACCACTACACCTGCATCTTATTCAAATAGAATCTTACCACTTTTTGTTTATCACTTTTTGACAAGTGTTGAGAAACAACAGTTGGAGATAGAATAGGCATAATGAAAATAAAAACAAAAAACGAATGACCGCAGAACATGGTGAAGACATGTACAATTGAAAGCGCATGCCTATTTACATAGATGAGTGGATCGAATTTAAGTGATGGAATTTGGTGTGGTTAAGAGTATTTTAGCAATACAAAGAGATTAAAAAATAGTAATAAAAAAGTGAAAACTAATTAATGAGGTACAAAAGAAAACAAAGCAACACAGAAAAAAACAAAAAGTGCACTTCATGCCAGAAAGCATAGAGTATGCACACAGAAAATACAAAGAAGTAAATACACACAAAAAACAAAACAGAGTTACAGAATACTAATACACAGTATTTTGCTCTGGACAAGGGAAATGTTGCTAAAGTTCACAATTGGGAATTTTTTTCATGTAGGAGGTGTTTCTTAAGTTTCCATTTAAAGGTAAAGGTGGTTGAAAATTTAATATCGTCTGGTATTGAAGACCATACTTTTGGGTCAATAAATTTAAGTGAACATTTTCCTGAGAAAGAGTTAACTCTAGGTAAAAACAAGTTTCTAGAGGTTGCTAGTCTTGTGGAGTGAGAACTAATTGAGCTAAGTGGAATAAAATATTCATCAAAATGATTTGGAAGCAGTTTGAAGAGTGCACAAATTTGCCTACTGTAAAGCTATATAGTTTGGGAAGGCATAAGATGTTTAAGTGCTGGAAATGGTCTTCTAGTGATCCCATGTTAGTTGGATGTATTATTTTTATAGCTTTATTTTGGTGCTTAATGAGAGGCTGAATGGTTGCATTTGAAGCACGTCCCCAATTGAGGATTGAGTAATTAAGGTAGGGATGAATTAATGAGTTATAAACAACTTTCAGTACAGGTGGTGTTGTATAATGTTTAAGCTTGGATAGAATTCCACAAGCTCTTGATAGTTGACTTTTTACCTTTTGTACATGAGGTTTCCAGCTTAACTTATTGTCTATCCTGGTTGCTTGGTATAAACAAGTTGGTATCTGTAACGGTTGGCCGTTGTAAAAAAAAAAGCAACTGCTATTGTTGCTACTGGCACTTGAAAAGTGTTCACAAGCTGAAAGGTGAAGGTAGGCTTCAATACTGGACTGCATTAATTAAGTCTTCTGCCACTTTACCTTTAAATAGAATCTTAAGGTAAATTTAATTTAACTTAATTTGTTTGTTTATGAGCAGACACGAAGTCCATAATATGAACACACACACTCTGCAGAACACAAATATATATCCAACAAACTAAAGAAACACTCAAACAGAATACCATGCTAAAAATCCAAGAAATATAAGAGAATTTACCTTATCAAATTATTTTGGACTCAACTCTATAGTTTTTCCCAAAAGACTAAAAGGTTTTTCAAATAGTATGAAAAAAGTACAAAAACAAGCAGACAAGAGGCATATGAAATTCTAATTTAGGAACAAGCAGAAGAAAAAGGATATCAATCAAAGATTTTACAGGGGTCTGATAATTAAAATCTTGTAACACTAACATTGCCATGCTAAACAATTACAGGGACATATCATGGACAAGCATTTGAACATAGGGATGAAACTGAAGTACGCATACTGCCTATGGAACAAGCACATTTTCTGTTGTGGATGAGCTTTACTCATTTCAGTGAGATAGCTCTGAGATCATGAGCCACAAAACATTCAAACTTATTAAAAATAGTTTAGATGAACATTTAATAATAAACTACTGTATCCATCAAAATCTTTAATTTTTTACTCATGCTTAGATAACTTACAAAAACATTTCGTATTGTCAAAACATAGACTAAACGTTAGAAGAGAAAGGGTGGTAGCTTTTGAGTTGAGGAATTTACATCCATGTATCCCAATACTTGTTTTGAAAATGTTTTCCTATTTGACTTACGATTCAAATATGGAATCAAAATTTTAATTGCCCTAAAACAACAATATGTGGTGGCTTATTCTTGTACCAAGAAGATTGTGCTTTTAAGTGCAGAAACTACATCTTTGCTGTTATCTGCAACTAAACAGATACATCAAAGAAAGTAGTGCAAATAAAAGCCAGAAAAAGGTACAGTACAGCCATGCCAATTCACAACAGCTAAACTCATGTCTGCAATATATGCAACTATACAAGATTGCTTTTTTGTTGTATAAAACTTCAAAATTCCTCGAAGTACACAAATCAAAATCATTTAATTACATTTCAGCTTCAGAGTTAATAATTCAAATATGAAAATTCATCAATACAATAAATAGTTGTTAACTTTCAGAACAGCTGGACACATTTATTGCCTTGATGAGAAATAACCTATATGCCTTTCACCAACAACGCACATCATTATCAAGATTTTTTAACTGTTCACTTTATCTGCCACATCCTTTTCATAAATCTTCATTTTTGTACCACTACATATCACTTTTTCATGATTTGCCTTTTAATATGCTGAAGTATTTTTGTAATTTGAGTTTGAATATAACATGCACCATGCAGCTGAACCATAAACTTGCTATACAATTTCCACCTAATTTCCAAAATGCATCCATTTCCTATTATAGATAACAAGCAATATATTTAATTGTAATATTTTATGCATGAAGACAAATGATAAAGTGAGGTGCATCTTTAATGTAATAGCCAAAACAGCATTCACGCAGCACCATGATTTTGAAAAAAAATTAGCAACGCTGTAGGCTAGCCACAAGCTAAATGATCTTAGCTAAAATGTTTGTGACAGGAACCTTATTTTTTGCAAGCTACGTAGTCACAGCATATAATGTACGGTATATGTGTAATTCATTTTTATTGTCTAACTGTGTGGTGCCCTAAAAATTATTTGATCAATTAGTGAGTCATGCACAAACATAGGTGAGAGATATACATTCATGGTGAGTGAAGTATGGAACAATGGAGGTTATAAAGCGAAAATCCATGCAGCAATTATGGCATTATAGACCACACACATATAGTGGAGACAAAAAACAATTTTTATCAACACAGATCATAAGAAAGTACCACAGTTACCCATTGACCAGTATGGAGCACAACAGTCACAAGTATGTCACACAAAAAATGAAGTAGGCCTACATCTGAATAAGGTTGAAGAGACATGAAGAAACAAGTATTTTTTCACTTTTCTTTATTTTCTCAGTTGTCCTGCAAGACTTATTATTATCAGTCTTGCAGTTAGGAGAACAACACATGATATTCACTATATTCCGATTTGATACACATTTACCTCAAAAATGTACATCAAAAGTGTAACTGTTTAAACATACACATTCAACAAAATGTCACCATTTGGTAGCAAATGTGAAATCAATGGGACTATATTTTTTTCTTTTCAGTTGATTTTGTGCAATGAATTTAGCATTACCAAAAATATTTAGCCTATATGAAACAAAAATCAACAGGAACTCATAAAACAACAACAATAGGTACACAAGAAAATGGGAAACATTATGCATAGCATCACATGCAAACAGAATATAAAAAAGCAAGTAGAGTACCCCAAAGTCTAAAATAGCAAATATAGGAGGGCCATTGCAAACATGAAAGAAATAATCCCATCACATTTCAGTTGAACAAAATATATTACAGAAACATAAATGTTAAATCATATAGGCCTGCATGAAAATAATTTACATAACACAGATGATGGTGGGCAAGCCATGGATGAAGAGTTGAGGCACGTAGAGATGAGCAGGTGTATCATGCAGAGGTGAGACTGAGAAAAGTAACCAACAACATACAAGGGTCATGAGGTGGCAAGCAATGCAATAAACACATAATCAGAACAAAAGCAACAAGCGCAAAGACAATGTTATCCGCAACAATCATGAAGATGTAATACAGTTACCCATGGACCATAATCCAGTACCACCACTGCATGTACATCCCACTGGCGTATCGCACCACCAAATGAGGTTGAATAAGCAGAGGTAGAGACCTATTTTATTATAAAAAGGTTTAGCCGAACACAGTAATCCAGTGTGTTTAGTTCTAGAAAAGATACTATTTCATTCATAATGTCAGTATACATGATACCCATCTACTCCACAATTAATATTTGTTTCATGACATTGGCACCATAATTCAGCTTAACAGAATTGTGGACCTAGGTATGATTATGACTACAATTTGATTCTACCATGGTGAAAACACAGACAGACCTCCATTGGAATTGGACCTCCATTGAACAAATTTACACACCCTTGCCTTTACACAGTTACAGTATAGTGTAGTTAATAATTCTGCAACTGACAAGCTGTTTTTTGCAGTGATCTTGGGCATTTACATTAATTACACTTCCCATTCTCAGCTAATTGGACACTAATTATACTGTATGTGACAACATATTGTAATGGGATGAGGGATTTTGCATTTTTATACTGTACTAGGGTCCTGCATTGATTCATTTCATTACCGCAAATACAAACTGAGATAACGTTACTGTAGCGCTAGGCATCTCAATCACTGTAGCCTAGTACTGTATGCTGGTTGGCAATATCATCACAGACCATGCAATGGCCAGTGGGCTTAAGGCTAACTAGCCTATTGCACTCCGCCGTTATTTTTGAAACTACAGTACTCCAGGTGTAACTCCATCCGCAGTACACAAGTCCTATCATTTCAATACGTGTACGAACCATTACCACTGCTTTTCCTCCCTGAAATGTTGTGCAAACGCACAAAAACACCACCTTCTTGAATTATACCCACGGAGTACCTCAACACCGTCCCTGCTCAAGCCGAGATTTGGGCTGAGCTCGGCTCAGCAGTTCCCTCCAGAGCGTAAAAATTTTTGGGCTGGCGCAGGCGCGGGCTGAGCATGGCGTGGATATTTCGTCATAATAGAACAAACCAGTTTTCAAGCTTTGCTCAGCCCTAGTGTAAATCAGCCTTTAACGTTTTAAGTAACTCCATATCTGCCGACTTTTCTTTTTATTGTTGCGTTTATTCTGTTTTAGGTCAGTTATCAAGAATTATACCAAATATTGGCGATTCACATAAAAGTAGTATGTGCCAAAGTGTCCAAACTTGCATCTCGGAAGTAAATAGTACAGAAGTGGTATTAAACTAGCAGTTGACATTGTGTAAGGTTTTCGCTCCCACACGCAAGGCACTAGACTTGAAACATACATCGCAATAACAAAGAACACACAAATACATGAAAGTACACGAGTGTATATCCGGGGCGTATATACCAACACTGGCAGTCCTGGCTTATAACACCGTTATTTATTATCATAAGCTAAAATCTGTTTACTTTTACCGTTGTTGAGAGGCTTGACACCACTTAACAAGTTCACAACTTCCTTCGGGGCTGTCTGCAGGACCGATATTCAAATGACGTGGATACCGCATGCCATTCCGATATCAAAATGAAACAAGCGAATGGAATACGCTAATTTTTTAGACCATGGAGTACTAACTTGTTAGTCAGTGTTGGCCAGAAAAAACGCCAAAGAATCAACTATTTTTATGTCAACGAAGCAATTTCATTAGTGAGCACAGAGCACCTATTATTATTTCAAAGTGGCAATGGTATCTTTTACAGCGTATTGTGTATTGTTCACATATTACTCTTTTTACCGACTTGGAATTGGGGGCCCCCTAAATGTTGGGGGCCCCTGGCTGTAGCCCAGTCAGCACCCCTCTTAATTCGCCACTGCTTTGTGACATCATCATCCAGAATGTTATGCATCGTGTCGACTGATTTTCTTGCCTTGCGTTTGTTTAGTTTCAATATACGCCAGCACGGCTGTCAAATCTTATATTTTAAATTACATGTGGACGGCCGCAAACTTCACTATAGAAGGCCGCAGGTTTTGCATCCTTGCGCTACATATCCCTAATTTTAAAACGTTTCTAACTCTGCCCAAATTTGAAGAAGTTGTTTCAGTTGGCCCAATTTTGATTTGGGCTGTTGTAATTTGCTCAAATATTTATATATATCAGGTTTTTTAAGGCGTTTTAGAGACCCGATTCGGGTCCCTAGAGTCAGAGAAAATTATCATCGGGACCCTAAAATAAGAGAAAATCGGATCCCTAGAATCAGAGAAATCGGGTCCCTACAGGTCCAAACCGGGTTCCTAACATTTTCCTTAAAAAAACTGATATATGCAAATCTGAATGACAACCTTCCAATTTGACCAGATGTTTCGATGTTCCACTTGGCCCGAATTTGAATGGAGCTATTGTTGTTTGGCCAGAGTTGATTTAGTCTGTTGGAATTTACCCAATTTTTCCGATTTATGGAAACATTTTTTTTTCACCCAAATTTGAATTAAGTAGTCCCAATTTGCTGAAATTTCATTAAGTTTGTTAAAATATACCCAAATGATTTTGATTTTATCCAAATTTGAATAAAACTCTTATAATTCACCCAGACATTTCTGAACGTACTAAAATTTTAATGGAGCTTTTCTATACAGCCCATCTTTGAACAAGACTGTTTGAAATTGCCCACAATTGAATGAAGCTGTTTGCAAATTGGTAAAATTTGATTTGACTGATGGACTTCAGCCAAGTGTTTCCAATTAATCTAAATGGTTTTGTTTTTGATTGAAGCTTTTCTCATTTGCCCAGATTTAATTGATGCTGTTGGACCATACCCAAATGCTCCTATTTTACTCAAATGTTTCTAATTTTACCCAAAACATTATTCAAGTTTTTTAGATGGCTCAAATTTGATGAAGGCTGCTGGAATTACCACATGATTCCAGTTCACTGAAGGGAAATCTTTATTTTGCCATCAGGGATAAAAAAGAATGGCAAAATAGTCTCCGGCTATTTTGCGGTTTTGCTATCATTTTGCCATTGATTTGGTTGTCATTTTGCCTCACTTTGGAAAATAGACACTACCTCACATGTGAATGTAGCTGTATACTCTGCCCAAATTTTGAAAATTTTTACCCGAATAATGGCCAGTTTTTCAGTGGGAATGCGACCGCATCCACTGCATCACCATGCCGTACGCTTATGCCTTCCATTATTGATTTTGTGAAAAGTTTTGATCAGGGAACGAATGGAATGATCTGTTACATTGGTTCTTTGCTTATTCTCGACATGTGTCACATACAGAATTATGCAGACATTTCTACCAAAAGCAACAATAGGGGTTTGTTTGCTAAAGACAACCAGAGGGCGTTTAGAGATATTCATGAAAAAATATACAGATTTAGCGAAGCATCCAAAGTGTGTGGAATGCCAAAGTGATGAACAAACGACTTTGAAATTAGTTAGGCCTACAGTACATGCAATGGTCCAGAAAAATCAAGAATAGATTCATTTTTCCAGACCTGGTAGTTGAAACTTCTAGCTTCTATATATAAATATGATATTCAAAAGGTCCTACCTCCACCGAAACCAATTACTCAAACCAATATGGTGTCTTTAAATCTACAGCAGAAATGTCCTTAGGCTTAGAGAGACATTTGCTTGATTTGACTAAAGCTTTCGTTTCTTTATGCGTTGTTTTCAAAAGAGTTATGTAATTAGCTTTCGTTTTCAAATTTCCGCGTCACATTTGCTGGTTTTACAAGTTTTTTTTTTCTGTTTTTCGAACATTTTTCAGCAGAATACGTGTGGATTTAGTTTTATGATCATGCGTGGGTAATTTAATTGCTTTTTCTGCGCGCTGGTATGAGTTTTCTAAAAAACGAAAATTGTGACACCATCAAGTGGTAGCAGTGGCGTAACTAAAGGTTTGAGTCAGGGGGGGAAAACCTTAGATGATGGGGATCCACTGGTCAGTGTAGGGGGGCCTACTAGCCAAAACTCAGAAAAAGGTTAAATGATAGTGAATCTCTGGATATCGTGGATGTCCATAGGCCTACTAGATAAAAAAATGAAAACAACCCGAAAAACGCAAAAGAGCAACAAATTAAGGAATGCTAATTATCAAAATGTCAAACAAAGGGGGCCCAGTTTTTACATTAAGCTTGCCAGGGGGGCGGCTCACCCCTTTGACCCCTGTCAGTTACGCCACTGACCAGAAAATGTTCTTGCACAAAAAATGATTGAAGGACATTTGTGCTTTTTCTCCATGGGTAGTGTCAAATTTTTCTCGTAGTGATCTGTTCTTCGAAAGGCCCCGAGTGGTGTTTCTTCGGTCCCAAGGGATGTGACCAATGGAACAAATTCTCAAAAAATTAATAATTGTCAAAATCTAAGGAAGTGCGTTTTTGATCTGAACAGTTTTTCACAGTTATTTAAGACTCATGCAACAGAGGGGGGGCAGGGTGGCGAAGCCCCCTAGAAAATTTTTCGGCCACTCTGGATATTCTTTTATTAATATGTTTGTAAGCAGACACGAAGTCCATAGTATGAACACACACACTGCAGAACGCAGGTTGATACAAACAGACAAAACAGAACGTAGTACAAGGTATTGAAGTTGTGGTCATGGTTTAATCATGCATTTTTGTGACTCAAATCACGAAAAACACGAAGCAGCAAGAGGAAATACAATAACATCAAAGATCACTAGTTGATTGTGTAGTGACTAAAAAATAAAAAAAATAAGAAATTTCACGTTTCGCAGCTTAGTAATCGTGTTCTAACATGTTGAATCACAAAGGGTTGGCGAAAGACCACCTGGGTCAAGTTCTCAGCCAGCCCTGCTGCTAACACAAACCAAATTT
>Ga0210059_1011828_pt1 | contig 13292 bp, 5 predicted proteins | sample Ectturendosymbi2_FD_188042 | JGI IMG/M metagenome (GOLD analysis project Ga0210059, IMG submission 188042) | Ecteinascidia turbinata endosymbiont from Florida, USA - Sample 2 (SPAdes) (version 2) | ecosystem: Host-associated > Tunicates > Ascidians > Unclassified | place: Key West, Florida...
TATTGCTATGCACTGAAGATGATAACAGTTGTTATCGAAACGTTTGCAAGATGTCAGTTGTATCGTTTGCTTTGGCCGTAGTATTTATTATAAACCAAATAATCACTGAGAACCTTGTCTAATAACAATACCGTCAGCTTCAAAATTATCTGATAAAGGCGTCGTGAGCTTCCGTTTGCCTGACAACGATGCGGCGAAACGAAAAACGATAAAACCGCTGGTGTAAGGGTTTAGTGGAAGGTGCTTGACCCCTTTATAACGTGCTCTTCAATATAACAGATTTCTTTCAACTTGCCCTCCCTGATTAGTTTTTGACAACTTTTGCATTGAAAAAGTTTGCTTCTATTCTCAGATCACGAAAAAGAAAAGGCCCAGTGCATGCATCTTTCCTGCCTAAAACCGAAGAACTCAAGTTGATGCCAGTCTGTAACGACCAACATTCGCAAGCATCCATCAAAAGGCAGATGGACGCGTCAGATAAATGCGTGTTTACAGATGCAGCACTCGCCGCGCACACGGAATTTCTGTCATGACTGTCTGGCGCCGACGTTATGTGTCATCCGTCACGCATCGTTTGCCCTTCGATTGTTACGAGCGCCACCCTGCAGTCCGCTGAGCAGATGGCGAATTGCTGGACGCTTACGCATTATACAGCGCGCGGAAGAGGAAAATGCACAACCAGCTTGTCTTGTTTAGCAAAGCAGCTGATAGTGTGTGAAGTTCCGACACGATGACGCCAAGCTGCTTGGCGGATTGTCAGTCGATGCTGGTGGCGAGTTTCGTAACTAACCTGAAAGTGCCTCGCAGCGCCGGTGAACACTCAAGCTTGCGCGTTTACCTCCTCGGCTTTGAAATATCTCAAATTCGATGTGAATAAAGTGTTTCATAGTACAGTTGGTTGTAATTATCTGTTCAGGTGGACAGGGTTCTGTGCTAACGCTTCAGACACATAAAAATTGCATGAAATCAACTAAGAAACAAGTTTAAACAAAAACGTCTATCTCGGAGCTTTTCTATGGGTGCTGAAGCGCCTCGGCATTTAACATATTAAAATTATACCCACCAAAACAAGAAAAACATAGTAAAGTTGTGCGTATTTAACGAAACTCCACGGTTTGTAAGAAGTTGCTTGCAACGTCTTTACAAACTAGCAAGTTCCCTGCTCATTTTACGTTCAACACTGACAAATTTTCAAATAGTTTAAGGTGGTTTTAAGTCGTTACTGAAAAGGTCTGTGTGTAACTCATGCTTGTTTTATTTGAGTCTAAGATTGAGATATGTAATGCCATCGTAAATCGTCAATCATTAATGCCAGTAACTGATATTCCTGGCAATAGCTGGAAATGATCGCGTGCAATTCGCACCCCGAGCCACGACACGAGGCCCAAACATCGATTTGCAAACATCGACAAACGCGTTTTAGGGTTGCAAGAAGTCCACCACCGCTGGACTAAACAACAAAAGTTGAAAAATTAACGATTTAACAATGATCTGCCACACACTAAGTTTTTGAAAACTTAAGCGTTGTAGTTTGTCTGACCTCACGTTACTTCAACAGGATAATGTTTTTAAGTTTTGTACTGTTTTTTTTTGTTTTATTTTTATTATGCCGTTTTATTTTGTTCTGCAAAACCCCAAGCCTTAACAAGATCCTGACTTTCACTTGTGACAATACTTTTGATTAGGATTTCGGATAATTTGCAAAAATTTCCCGTAAGCAAGTTCACCTTAGCTCCAACGTAAATTTGATCATGTCAACGGTCATTTTGGGCTGTGGTCGTTTTGCTGCTTTTCCGCTGCTTCCACCTTTGACTACATTTTCTGATTGTTTTCATGAACTCTGTCTCGTCTTCCATTTCGCAATGTATTTCTTCCTTATACTGCCCAAGCACTAATGAAATATGCAATATATACTACTTTTCAAATCTGCCTTAAGTTGGAAAAATATGTCAATTTCAATCGAACACTGCAAACGTCTTAGGCCCTCAAATTAAAAGTACGCATTTGAAAGTATCAAACAAACATATTTTTAATTGTTGCTAGCAAATGCAAAAAAAATGAGGTGGGAAGTTTTGCTAAATTATGGTACAAACAACATGACAAACTCTTGGGCGTCGGAAGGATTTTTCCAGATAGAACCGGAAGTGGTGAAATTTTATTTTACCCAGTCGAAACTAAAACAACAACCTTCTTTTGCTCAAAATTTAATAGGAAAATGTCAGATTTCAAAATGCAGTGCGGGCCAAGGGCCCCTGGCTTCCCCTTCCGACGCCCGTGGACAAACTATTGAGTTCATCGTAAAGAGAAAAGTATACTTCAAGTATGGTTCGCCTGCTTAATAAGACGACTTTACACAGCTCAAGACAGTTTACCAAAAATCGATGTTGTCAAAATGCTGTCGAGCATGTAACATGTCCATTTAAGTTCTTCCTACTATACGATTTGGAAGTTTATGATTCTAAAACCAGTAGAAAATAAAAAAATTTAGCTGCATTCTACAAGCTATATTGCGTGCAGAAAGACTTTGAAAAGACATATTAAAGTTATGTTTGACACCTGTTTTGAAGTATTTTCGATTAAATACGAGCTCTCTATAAACTCCTTCCGCGGTAAAATTTCGTATGAAATTTGAAACAACGAAAGTTTCGATGGGAATTAATTAGTTTCGTCTTACTGGTTTTGAGAATCGTTCACACTCATTGCCGCCATTCATGAATTGTCAATTAAGGTCGTGGATCAAGTCCATGAAGGAAACTTGGTTAACGACTATTCTAAAAAAAAATAAAAACGACGAAACAAGGAACGAAATTCCATCACGAGAAAGCAACAAAATTGCAGCTCCAACCAGGATTTTATGGCCCCAATCGTGAACGGTAGGGGTTAATGGCAGAGTATGGTTGCGTAATACTTAACCTTACAAGTTGGACACGTCCACTTACTAAGACAAAACACCCAACGCTTGCAAAAAATTAGACAATTCAAAATAAAAAGTGCTGTAACAAAATTTTTGTTTCAGAAGTTCAAATATGCTGTATTTCATTTTTTAAAACAGAACGAAGTTGACATTTTGCGAAACGACAGTTGCTTGTATATTTTTGGACAGCGCGATAGACGCACGGAAGTTTTCATGCGTTTTTATGCAGAAGGAAACATTTAAAGCATTAGAGTGTTTTTTAACTATTTTCCGTAAAACAGAAAACCTGTTAATGCAAAATAAAACTTAATTTTTTCTTGTTAACAATAGGAAACCTCTCAGCATTGCATATTATTTGAACTTTGCATGAAACGATGAAAACAATGGCCCACTTCAAAATAAGCTTCCACATTTTTATATGATACACTTCAGCAAAACCGGCAACAAGCACAAATGTCTATAAAAGCAATCTTTAAATTTGCCGAAAAATTAAAACAAAATTAAATACCTCGTTATTCCTACATCTTTCCACAATTTAGCAAAAGGTTTCGTGACTCATGGCGTCATTTCACACAACAAAGCGTGAAGACTCACAAATTTGTGATATTTCACTTTGAATGATTTTGGCCCCACAAGACCTTGGTACTACTTACATAGCAAACTTTTGTGTTTATTCTAGAGTGAGAGGAATTCATCAACTTATTTCATCAATTTTGAGTTCAGCAAAAAAGATCAGAGGTGTTCAATTTATGTTAAAATGTCTTCGCATGATGCAATATATGCTAAGTTTGCAAGCAAGACGTACAGGGGGAAAACATATGTGACCGTCATTCCTCATACTGGCACTTGAATCTAAAGGTATATCAACCTAAACTCGCAAAGCAGAGCGAGACACGCGACAATATAGCACGAGCTGCCGATGCAACTGAAATCCAGGTTTGAACGAAAAATGTGCGATTAGATTGATAACACTTATTTTTATACGATAAAAATGCTCTGAATTATAAATGTACGAGTGCAAATTTCACCGACAACTTTTTAACCTATCCAACGAAAGTCTGGTTACCGACGAAGAGAACCGACCTGATCCTCCAAACGTGGATTTTTACCGTAGAAAAGTATGCGTGTTCTTGGTCAAGTTGCGTTACCTTCACACTTTGTTTCTTGCTAAGATGCAAGCAAAAACAATTTCGATAGAGATAGGTGATTTGCTATCGACACTGGTAAACAGCGACCACCCCTTGAGCACTTCACAAGTTGCTCGTCGATGACCGGTCGAGTGGCTGCGGCCAACTGCGGCGCCGTCAAGATGCAGCGAGATGCAAAGACGTGATTAGATGATTCATTGCATATCATAAGCCCTGCATGTGTCACTTCTCCCAACGCTGCATTTGTCACCTGCTAATCATGTGTGGCGAGCCATGTTTGTCACGACATCACTTTTAAAATTATGCTAATGGGTAATTATCAAGTTGCTGGGGGCACATCCGAGTTAAAGCGAGTCGAGAGCTGCCCGGTGGTTTGGGATGATGACGTCAGAATTGTTTCCGGTATTGGCATTTGTTTATTCTAATTTATGCAATTATCACAGAACCACTAGTGCTTGTACAGTTGTATCAAATAACGAATTGCAGGCTTGAGTTTGGCCTACATTGCTACTTTTTTGATATACCTTACAACGAGCTTGCTATCGTCTATCAAACACACTTGTGGTTCATAAAAGGGAAATAAAAATACTGAGGTTTGAGTCGAATCTTCCGGAATAAGAATAGCTTTCCACATACGCAGCTGTTGTACCGGTGCAAGATTATATTCGGCTGTATTTCAGAATTGGCAATCGTATTCGGTTTTGGAGCACACTGAAGTCTGCGATTTAAAGTAGGGTAATTAAATTCGTCGACATACCACTAGACAGAGCATTTTTAGTGGCATGATTATCACTGGCACGGCCACCAAGGTATATCCAACCAGACCGGCAGCTCTAATTACACGTTAGAACGGCTTGCTTCGTAAAGCTGCTCTCCAAAACAGTTTGATCTCCAGCTGCTCTGTTTGCGCTGTGTCGTAGGCGCGCGACTTGCTGGCGCCGGACTGGGATATCTGGCGAGTACCTAGCCACCTGCCGTACAGACCATCACACCAATAACTCTCCTTGTTTACTATTACGCGACTCCTCCAGTCCAACCCGAAGCCAGCTGTTACTTGCTCACTGCTCCTTGCGATTATGCTCTTCGTTTTCCGCTTGTTTCTTCTTTTATCTTGTTGTGCTGATGGTAGGCGCCTGCTCGTCTTGCAATTTCGCCTATCAGCCATCTCTCACGGGCTCACCGACCGCTCTAAGATCTTGACAGGCGCTGTATTTATCCTCCGCCCGACTTTCTGTTTGACAAAACAGAGATCGGCTCATTGTTAGCGCGCCTGATGGATTGCGCCAGGCGCCAACTAGTCTGAAGCGGCGATGAAACAAAACCTAAAATCTCGACTCGGAAGGAGCGGTTGGCCGATACGCTGTTAACGTGCTTAGCGCGGGCGTTGTGGGCAAGAAAGTAATTCGCGGTTTTCACCGTTTCTCACGTGCGGCTGGCTGCTGATGTTTGTTATCCCTTGCGGTAGTAAGTGTTGCGTCACAAACACAGATTAACGCGTCACACAAGGGAATAGTTTGTTGAGTGCATTACAGTGAATGACCTGAGATAACAAGCTGATCCGCATTGGTTCTAAAAAAGACTACTGCAGAAATAATATCTTAAAAGCCACGTCCCTCAAAAATCGTTGCTCAGTCATTCGCTCTGATGTCTGGGCTATGAACTCATTACCTAGTACACATATGTAATGATCAACCGAAATTTGCAGCATGTGGCATGGAGAATTCCAGACGACAGGTGTCTGCATTAGATAAGCTCACAGGATTTTGCGGAACTCTGCTGTGAATTGTCGCAGGCATAATTTTTGTCCCGGCCGACTTCCCAATTTGTTTTATTACGGTCAACTTTTTGGTGTAAGCATACTAATCACAGAAAACATACATGTGAACACTCAAAAGTTCCAAAGTTTTTCAAATTCTTTGTGACGAGATTTTACTTCAAAATAAACATTTTAAAAGACTGATAGGGTGAGTACGTTCTGAATAAAATAATTTCAGATTGTCAAACCAACATTTTTTTGTTTGTAAAAACCACTTCAGTTGTTTACTTAATATATATATGAGGCATGCCTCTATGACGAATTCGTGGATGTCCCTGGAATGCTTTGTTATTTTTCCGGTGAGTATAACCAGAAAATAAAACGCAAAAGCAGAACAGACACTTGCAGTTCCTTGAATAATTCCTGTTCTTTTACGGATGTGCTTCTTCCATCAAGAGCGTAAACGTAACTCCCGTCATTGCAATGTGCAGCAAATGGGAAAAATGGTTGGTCAAAATTATGTGTCGCTTTTAAATAGCTGCTTTCCTTTTACTCTGTAAACTTCAGTTTTTTTTGACAATCTTTTTACAGCCCTGTGTTTACGACGCTTGAAACCCAATATCTGCTTTTCTTACGATGGTCTACTCTACAGCTTTACTGATATACCACCACAACAAAACATAAGTTTGGGAGTGGGAGATTCATTGCTGGTCCTGGTTTATTGGAGTTTCTGAAAAGGTTGTTAAATATTTGGAGCTGCAAATTTTCAATTTTCAAATGGAGATCAATTTGCTCAGCAGAGTGATTAGTAGTTTTGAGATTCTGTACCGTAAGGCGCGTTTCTCAAAGCCTTTTTCAATCAAGATCCGATGACGTCGCGAAAACAAAATTTTGGAGCCATACAAGTATCCTGATTTTCAGTAAGTGGTATTAAGATTGTGTCTTCTGTCGGAGATGCAATGCTGACAGGAGAGGACTCACTGGGCACCACAAACACGTCAGACGAGCAAGTATCCACGGGAAGTGCTCATCCTAAATGTAATGCTCTAAACATAATATTCAATTGGCTGTAGAAGTTAACCACTCTCAGCTGGAAGAAAAGTTTCTTCATCTTTTTACAGAAAATTGATTGATGCTGTAGGTTCATTTCCTTCTCACCCTCGCAAAAAGCACGCCGTTCCTCTTTACACAGCAAAATTTGGAAAATTGCTCTCACCAGCGAAACCCTACGCAGTGACAATCACACCCTTATAATTTCCTGCAGCGAGAATATAACGTTACAGCGGTAGGCATTGCTTGCAGATTTTAGAACTGAGGATGCGTAGTGTTACGTGAAATAGATTTCCTATCATAAAAATTTGCTGCTTGGTTCCTTGTTTGTCTCATTTCTGGAGACAAGCTACTTGAATGTAGATATGTGCAAGTTTGAATTGTCGCAAAAAGAAAAAGCAGAACGCAGTCGGCTGATTCCTCGAAAGCTTGCAGCTTAAACCTTGAGCTTTTAATAATGTTCTTGCAGCGAATTACATATTATTGCAAATTGCGCATCGCATGGTTGCAACGGAAAAATTGGTTATGTATGCAATGCATATTGCTTTGTACTGCAAGAAGTTTTTGTCATTTTATGAATCGAATTTGGGTTGATATCCCGAAAAAGCCAATGAGCTTGGTGAAAATGATTTTTAGTTGAAACAATATTTTTCTCGTTGCCATGTGCTGTAGGTTGACAACCAGGTAACTCGACGAAAACATTTCGATAAGATTCCATTTCACAGCACTACGGTTAAATTACGTTCCCCTTATGTTCAGTTTAATCAGTCATCAAACGCAGATTCTCCCAAAGAGCAGGGAGGTAAAACACCTCTGATCTTCAAAATGACCGCCAGACACTGCAGAACTCCGATAAAAAGAAGTATTGTCAGTATTGGATGCCAGGATTGGTTGTTGCTAACTAAATTGCCCGCAAACAGAGATCGCTTGTTGAAGCTCTGTATGTTAGTTCAGGGACAAAATATTTTATCATGATTATTCACAGGTATATTTGACAATAAGTACATAGTGATTTCTGAAAATATTGTTCACTGATATATGCATAAATATTTGGAAATAAATAATATGTAAATATATTTTTCTCTTGTATTGCTAACCTTAAATGTACCTCTTTCGATAGGCAAATGTACCCCTGGGGGTACATGTACCCCAGGTTGGGAACCCTGTGTTAGTTAAATCAGCTAAAACAGTTTCTCGTGAGTTTTAATTGGAAAAACGTGTCTACATTGGGCTTCCTTTACGGTTAGCTGAGGGTGTTGCGACAATACTTTGGTGTGCAAAACTTGTCTTCATGCTGTTTACCATCAGCCTATAGCATAGTCATAGGTGATTAAAACACTATATTTTGTATTGCTTGAAAAATGACAACTTATAAATAAACCCTGTGTCCACTGAATGGATTGTGATTGTTTGGTCCATAAAATACGTGGTTACTATAACAAAAAAGTTTACATGCAGCTAATCGGTTCGACAACTGGACGATATTTTCGAGAGCGGCAACACGGTCCCGCATGAAAATGTATATATCGGAAAAATAAACCTACAAAAAACGTTAAAAATCAAGTAAATTTAACGAAGAGAACTTCTGAACTACACGAAAGAGCTATAAATCCCAAGAAAATATCGCACTGCCATTTGTTCTCGAGAAGAATGTAGGAAAGGCTTTAATCTCTGTTGAAGATCTAAGGTAATCGTAGAACCAAAGTCGGTACAACAAAATATAGATTTTTGAGAGAGCATGCACATAAGAGGGGCGTACTTTCACGCTTTTCAGACAAACGGCCAAACATGTCACTCCTGTGTGGGGCTCCAAAAAGTAAGATGGGCTAGGGCCCCGCGCTTCTAAATCCGTCCCTGGGTAGAGTTCTGTGATTGCCATTTGGCAAAGTGACTTTTACTTGCTATTCAAGCTCATTAATTAAGATCTTCTCTGATTTGCTTAGCATGGGAGCAGTACAACCTTGCGCAAGTACTCAATAGCAATCTGATTTCTGAATGACTATTAAAGAAAATTAAAATGGAAAAAATCACACCTGAAAATACCAAACAAGCTTCACGTAATAGAAACGGTAACAAAAATACAGTATTGCTCAGATGAAGCAACTATGTTTTTATTATAGGATAACGTTGCTAGCCCTACACATAGCTCTGATCTGCAGTACATCCTTTAAGCTTTGATCAGGTACATTTCAAACACGATTAGCCACAAGTTCTTTCGTCTGATTCACACGTAAAAATCGGTCAAACACAGGACGCAGCAAACGTGCTTTGAGTATATTATCGACACAATAGTCGGCATGCGGCTTGACGAACGGTCATATTGAGATTCACGCAAACTCGTTGGAAGACCCCGGAGTACACGTAATCTGATTATGTGAAGAAAACCGCATTTAATAAACAATTACGACATAAAATTCTGACGTAAACTTATCGAGCTGATCATATACTCGCAATTGACTCTATGCATACCACAGTTTGCTGAAGGCCCCCTTGAATCTTGAGGCCCAGTAGGCTTAAGCTTACACAGCCTATTTGATACATCCGGCACTGCTTACAGTGCTGCCATCTGTTAAGCACAGTTCTCAGAGCAAGCTACGCCATATACTTCAGGCTTTACATAGAAAATCTTTCGATAGTTTCTAAGCTGAAGTCCTTGGTGAAATTTTGATCCACCTTCAGGACACACTTGCTGATTGGGTTAATGGTGAAGTACACTAAACACGATTAGTACTGGAGTTAACTGAAACGGTTTTCGTAACATACCCAATCACACCCCTGGTCAAAACTTAACTCTGTTCCCAAGCATGGACATTTACCCAACTTCGAGCCGGGAATCAGCCTCAAAAATAATCACTAATCAGATGTTAGCATGGCAAGCCGTTGCCCTAGGCAGCTACATCATTCAAGTACAATGCGATGAGCACAACATGTTACTCATATTCGTTTAAAACAAGCAAAACAGAATGAACAAAGCAAGCAAGAAGCTACGTGCTGATAAACATGATTAAAAAATGTTAACAGATTTAATTAATAAAATACTATCTTTTGGGGATACGCAACATTTTGCATATACTTTAAAATGCCAAAATCCAGATTTCATCATTCGTAAGGGCGTTTAAGCTCTTGCGTTGTGGAATTAATGTAAGCAATAATTTGATACTTCGAATGAGAGAGTAACCTTAGCGAAAAATATAGGATATGTCAGCCTCTGAAGTATAGTGAGAAGGAAAAGTGGGGAATGCAGTTCCTCGAATATTTCACAAGGGGAAAAGCCTTTCTCTACATCGATGATTATGTGGTGTATTTTTGGTGATTTTATCCACACAAAATTCCAAATTGTCTTGACATTAGCAAAATATACGTTTTTCACAACGTTCTCCTCCCCAGTGTTTGGCATTAAACATCTGGTCAACTACAAGTGTGTTAACATTGAATGTCGACAGGTTTTTAGGAAGATATATACGTAGATTAAAATGCGGTTCTTATCCGTATTCTGAAATAGAGGAAACAGAACTGTAACAAACCTAGGTTGGGGAAACGACATACAACCCCAAAAAAGATTAATTGAAGAAGTTCTGCAACCGTTGCGCTACGCTTCAGAAAAACGGTATTTTGAGCCTTTTCCCACAACGGTATCCTCTCAGGTTGTGTCTAGAAATTTAGTATCACAAGCTCGAACAGAAATCTGTTCTCTCTTCAGTCTACAGGAATAACAGGAAACGTTGACACAAGCACATTTAAAAGGCCATCTTCATCCCTGGAGCTGCTGAGGCAACCGTGGAGGAGCAGTCTTGGCAAGGTTGTTTCGTTGTTTCGTGGGAGGCATGACCTCGTCAGCCTCATTGTGGCTGTGCTACGGGTTTCCAAGAATTTCGTCATAACAAGAGTTTGGTAAATGTCGTTTAATATGCATCTCATGTGCAAAATTAAAACGTCGTTGAAAATTACATTTCCATAAGCACTTGTAAAGTTCTTTTTTTGAAACAGTGAAGCGCACACAGTGGCGTAGCGAGGTTAAGTGCCGTCCGGGGCCGACCACAAAAATGCCGCCCTTTCCACCCCTCAAATTTGCTTACAAAATATTAAAATGAAAGAAGATTATATTTCGCGCATATTTAAAGATGTAAGGATTAATAAAGCATCTTGAAAATCACAACCAAACACTCACAAACTGAAATGGTTCTTGTTTCTCATTGTCGAATATGAGTCCTGCTTTTTCTGCTTATCACCACTTCTCTTATTATTAATTTTTCTCTATTTTGCTTTCTTTACATATGCATACAAGAACCCCACGTGCTTCGTCAAATTTTCTTCTCTGTTGATTTTTGATCTCCGGTAAGCTCACCGCATGACTCTTTAATAGTTTACTCATTCCAGGCGATCACACGAAAAATTATGGGATGTGATGGCGGCTCAGCTACTTTACAGATGTAAACATTTATGTATCTTATAACTTCGTATATTATCCCCATCTTTAACTACAAAGAAGTAGCCTATATATACTACATATACCAGGCTAATCTGATAATATGATCTCAGTGATGAAAAGAACGTTTAATTGTTCATTTCACGTTCGGTACTGGTTTAATCCTCTTAGTATGTATAAAAGGCTCCTAATGTTAAAATCTGTCGGCACTTGCACGGAGCCCTCTATTGGTGCTGGGATCCATACTGAAAAATATCTTAAACAGGTTTAAAACTATGCTTGAGAAGCATGGGCACAATTTGGTGGGGAACACGGGGGACGTGTCCCCCCCACTTTTCCAGACGGGGGGGCATAACATGCCATGTCACCCCACTTTTTCTCTAGGTTTTGTATTTCGAGAGGTTTCAAAAAGAAAAGTGATGCTTGTCACGTTTTGTGTGAAGAGCTTTTCATGTTAGATGGTAGGCCACACAGCCAAGTTGATGTTGAAACAGTTTGGTGTGGTGTCACTGATTTCTGTTAGTTTATAAATTTTAGCTTCGATAAAATAATTTTTAGCATTTTTGAAGTTTCCAGAGACCACGAAAGATGTTTAACTGCTTCTGTCCGACATTTTACCCTGTGTGGTATAGGCCTACTGTTAGAAAGGTTATTTTCTTGTAACAGCGAGAGTATTACAGCTGCACATGTGAAAGACTACAGTACAGCCATGATTTCTTCCGTGCAGAAATGTAACTGGCTGTGCTGCAACGTTGGTTGTCTCGTCTTCAGAAACAGACAGTGTATAATTTAATGATGCTAGTGTATATAATGTTAGAAAGTTAGATTTTCAGGCAGGTCTCTGCGAAGCTTTTGCCGAAGACAAAAAGCAGCACTATTGTGAAGACTTAGTTTTGGGATGGGGACTTTAGCAAAAGACTGTTTTCAACCATTAGTTAACAGGATTTCAATCAAAAGGTTGGAGAAGTAGCCTACAATATTTACCTAACGGTATATAGACCTATAGCTCAAAACGTATGGACTTGACTCGGAAATAAGGATTAAATGTACATTTATCCTCACTTTTTGTCATGTCTCTACATGGTGACCAACAAATCCAAAAGATATTTTTTCCTTGACTCTTACACTTTGTGCATGTGCTGAATGCATTGGTTCATAAGTCATCTGGTTTACGTGAGTTTACTCAAACCCACAATGCAGCAATGTTTTCATCCAATTCGAAACATTTGCTTTACAAGTGCATCACACCCACTTTTGTTGGACATTCTTTTCGTGTTTGAGGTGAAACTTGGTATTTTTGCCAATTCACCGTTATGCATTTTGATTTAATCTCAAATATATTTTGATTTCGATATGCAACTAGAACTCTTAGAATGAAACTTTTGACATGGTGCAGAGTTGTAAGTCTGGCCGGGCTTAAGTTTGTCAAAATATTTCGGGCCTGCATACAAAACTTTTTTTTATAACATTAAGAGCAACGATTTTTCCTTTCGTAACGTACATTTGTTGTGCTCACCGCGGTAACTTCTGTGAGTGAAGTGATTGTGATTTTTCTTGAGCTAATTCTGTTTGCAAACACAGCTGCATTCTTTTATTCTCTACTGGGATTAGCCTCACAATGTTTTTGAGAAGGCGACAGCGGTGCGGAAATTAGCACGCGATGGCGTTGCGTCGAAAAGATCAATCACTCACGCGATTCTCAGCTTGTTTTAAGAAGCCTACAAGCCGGATTTTCATATCTATAGAGCTATCCTAGAAAGTTTCTTTTTATGCCTATCGAGCCATCGTAGATAGTTTCTTTTTTTTCTTGAGAAACATTATATTCCGCAGTGTTATCGTTGACTAACATGCTAGATTTGTGCCAGACTATGCCAATGTTTTGGTCAAGGTGGTTGCTGTTTTCGGTCTGATAAACCGTGTACCTGCAACTACACCTGCACACAACGTTTTTTGTTTCTCCGCAGTTGCGCATATCTTAACTCCCTCGGTAAATTTGGC
>Ga0210059_1011829_pt1 | contig 13291 bp, 6 predicted proteins | sample Ectturendosymbi2_FD_188042 | JGI IMG/M metagenome (GOLD analysis project Ga0210059, IMG submission 188042) | Ecteinascidia turbinata endosymbiont from Florida, USA - Sample 2 (SPAdes) (version 2) | ecosystem: Host-associated > Tunicates > Ascidians > Unclassified | place: Key West, Florida...
GAATTTTTTTTCCTTGGTTGTATAGCCTTGAAGCTGTCTTTAGAAGTGTTTTCCTCTGAGCCTGCATTGCCATAGGTAAGTGCCTTGTGATGTTAACTTTCATTTTCCTGGCATCCGGTGCTAGTTTCAGTAATGAGTGTTTGTCTTTCATGCTTGTCAGTTTAACCACAATAGGGCTGTATTTTTGGTTATCAGAGGAACGTTCTACATTTTCAGAGTTATTAGCATCTTCCGAGTTGACAGCAGAGATTCTACGTGGCAGTCGATGAGCATTACTAAATTTTATAGCATCCACTTGCGTAGGAGGAACACGTAGTTCTTCAATCAAGAACTTTCTAACTACTGCTTCAGTCTGGTCATGGTTTTCGATGCGGCCGTTCTGTGGCAATCCATGAAAAAGAACGTTATACTCTTTTGAGCGATACTCTTAAATTTTGGCCAAATTTATATCAGGCCTTGAGCTTCAACTGCATGAGAGAAGTATTTCACTCAAGTTTTCAGTGGAAAGTAAGCTAAAATCCAGATCTTTTGAGCCTATTATTGGCTTTCCGAGTTTTCTGGTTCAAAAGTTAGGGTAACAACTTAATTTTGGGGATTTCTTACACAAATTTACGCAGGCAAGAGTGGATATTACGATTTAGGGGCCCGAAGCAAACTCTTACAAAGTGGCCCCAAAACAAGTTGTTGAAGGACTTCCTTTGGCACTTGCACATAATTTTTGCTTTATTTTGAAAAACATGGTGACTTGCTTCAGAGTTTTTGAAATGTGGCTGTAGAGTGATTGATAAGCTTTCAATTGAAACAATGCAGAAATTTAGTGTAAACTCACGATGGGACGGGACACATGGCATCCTTGAGAAAGGTGAAACCCGAGGCGACCGCCTTGTGCGCCTTCCCTAATATCTACCCATGGTCACATGCATTGATAAAGGAAATAATCAAGACCAGTGACACTCCGTGAAAAGTTCTAGGTTAGCAATTTTGTGATTTTAATTTTGACAATATGCATGGAGATGCTCACTTTATAGGTATTATTATAAAACACATTTGGCAGTAATTGAAAAGTTCACAATTATAACCAATATACTCAACGCTGTTGCATAGCTGCAATTAGAATCTTGCAAAAGTAGTCAGCATTGGCTCTACAAAAAATCATCACAACTTCCTTTAGAACCACATAAAATCTGTTTCAACATGAAGTTTGTCAAGCCAACAAAGCTTAAATATTTTGCTAAAGATCAGGTTTTTGTCTTAACAACGTACTGTAACTTTAATCGCTGCACTACAAGCATGTGCAGTACAGTAGCATACTGCAAGCACTGTGAGTGTTGTACTCCCATCCCATTGTGACGCAACTGCAACACAAGATTGAAGTCTGAAAGTTAGCAGTCTTGCCTACCTTTTAAAAAAACAAAATAGGCTATGCAATTGACAACCCAGTAGCAGTGGCCAGTATTTTTTAGCTGAGCAGGCCACAGGCACTGAAAAAATTCCTGCCTAAAGCCAGCCATTTTGTAATTGGCACCAGTTTTGTTTTTTGGCTTCGATTGGACTTGTATTTTATTCTGGTCATAGTGTATTTTAAACTACAGTTCATGTGCTCTACATCTTTGGCTACATCTTTGGTTTTGTATCAATTCACCGACAAGGTTTTGCTCCAATTTACAAGACTAAAGATGTATCAATTATGTAAAATCGATTTCCTAGTTTGATATAATTTGGTTTGATTTGAATGTGTCGCCCTTGTGGAGACTTATTACTGAAATTGGTTGTCATAAATATAATTGTTATGATCAAAACTATGTCATTATGCACAACAAAATGGCAATGTACTGTGCTGCATATGTCAGCCACAACCGTGTTGCAATGTTTTACCAAGATTAGTACTGTATTATGTTGAACGCATTGGTACAATGGAGTTCTGCAAAACTTCAATGTGCAGTGCTGCATCAAATTTTCTATATCTTTCCAACCACAACATGGTGCTCTATTTCATAGAAAAAATACCAATGACCTAATCAATTACACATGGTGGCACTACAAAGGTGAAGGAACAAGTTTTTTTCCATCTTTTGAGATGTACTAATTAGACACATATATTCTGAATTGCTACTTTTTACAAACAACTGATGTTTCATAGTGAACAGTGGATAATAATTTTAAACCATTAGATGCTTCTCAGTAAAAAAACGCTAGTAATTCACTATATATATATATATTTGCAATGCAGGAATTCCATCAACATCAGTGGTTGCTTCAGCAATTCCCAAACAACAGACAACGAATAAGAGCAAGCATGAAAATGATGAAATTGAGTATATGCTCTATACTCCAGGCAACACAGATGAAGGTGCAGAAGCACAAGTATTTCATGATGTTGTCAAAGTTCCCCCAACTCATGCCACAAAAGATGCAAAACAACATTTGGAATTAAATGGTGAAGCATCTCATGTAAAAATCGCTGAAGGAAGTGACATATTGTCTCCAGTCATGTCAACCAACAACAAAGAACTTGATGGCAATTCAGTTGCAGGCAGCTCCGATTCTCACACCAGTGATGCTTGCATAACTGACCAGCCAAGTGAACAAGAGCTGATATTTTGTTCAAGTATCAGCACAAACCACAGATGATGAAAACTTGGAGAGAAGCACTGCATCAGTTGATGGAAAAATAACATCTCACAGTTCTATGCAAGATAATCATGAACCTGACAAAAACTTGAGTGTGTCTGATGATGAGCATTATTTTGACACTTCTCCAACATCAGACCAGATGTTACATCAACCAAAGCAGACAGGAAAATTTTCTCCAAAATCTGAATCCCAAGAAGATGCCAACAGTGCCACCAATTTTATTCCTCACTCAACTGAATCAGCGTATGAAAAGTGTAACAGTGAACAAACAGATAAAGAAATTGCCTGAGAACAATCTCATGCCTCACACCGTTATGGGAGAAACATTGTTAATAGATTTTTTGGATGTATGTATCGAGCAAATCAAACAAAACACAAAATGAACATGCCAACATTGTAAACAATATTCTCTATCATGAAAGCGCCATAGAACCAGATCTATCTAAAGCAGGGGTTCTTAACCTTTTTTCTCCAATTCCCCACTTTTAGTGGGCCAACTCTCCATTTCCCATTAAAACAGTCTGTAAATGGTTGTGATTTGTAAAGTAAGTCAACATTTGGATGTGATGTGTTAAATTTTGAAGCAGTGGTTCTACTGTCTGACCGGTCATTCCCCACTTACGAACTCCACCATTCCTCACCAGTGGGGAATTCCCCACAGGTTAAGAACCACTGATCTAAAGTAAGTCAGAAATTTTATACTAATAGCTGCATGATACCAAGCAGAACTGGCCAGTTTGTTACTGAACCTGAAATCACCAATGAGCCAAATGCTGGGAAATCTAAGCAATACATGTAAATTATAGCCAAGTTTATGCTCAGCACTGATTGTAAATCATTGTTTGTTTTTTGAAGCTTAACTGAGATGCGCCTTATAACACCTACATTACACAGCTCCTAAGTACCGCATATAAATGTCAAACATATTGATTTCAGTACCATGGACTCCCCATTTAATAGCTATATTAGAAGGCATTGTGCTGGCTTGGTTGTAGCTACTGTTTTTCTTAACTTTATTTGCCTAGAAAGATGCCATATGATGTGAATTAAGCTCCCATACTTTTTGGTGGACTTTCATTTTAGAAATCTTGCAACAAGAAATCTATAGCAACTCACAATTTTTTCCACTGAATGAAAACTTTTTCTGAAAATGATCTGGCCTGTAGCATACTCCTTCACCAACATTCTATGGATATTGACTCTCAACATTCCTCTGAAAGCAATCGTAATCTTTTGCAAAGGTTCTGCCACTGTTATGGACAACATATATTTGATGTTTTCTTCATGTGAACAACATCACTATACTTTGTTAAGTAGGAATTACAGAAAGAAATATTTTTCTGGGTTGACCATCCAAGAACAAATGTGTTAAAGGCATTTATGATGGAATAGCTTTATGAGGGAGGCATTTATGAGGGAATAAAATACATGTTCATGCATTTTACAGCTTTATATTTGCTTTTTTGCCTCCCTGCATGACAGATGTTCAATATCAACAACAAACTACACAGAAAAAATGGAGAAGTGTCAAGCTCATCGGCATCAATGACAGGATGGGTCATAGTAGTATTTGCTTTTTATGCCCAAGATGATTTGCTTATCTATAATGTCATTTCATCAGACAGCATGCTGCATGCATGTGCTGCTGGTATGACCCACAAACCCTAATTCATTATGTTCGTGTGCATACTTGTGCTGATGTCATTTCATACAGTTGAGAGTTTGTATAGCGTAGTGTGTAGAACATGTGTTTCTGTAACCACACTGCTTTTGAGCTGCTTCTCCAGAATTCGTGTGTAAATAAAGTTTAGTGACAATGCATCTTAACTGATGAGAGCCTTTCGTCAGATTTGTTTGGCTTGGCAACTTAAAATGTCAGGTTGTTTAGTCAAGAGACAAGATAGAGCTCATACAATAACTTGGATGACCTCTGTTTGTAGCATTCGAGGTTATCAGCAACTCAGCATTCAATCTGTCGCCAACCTCCAACACAACAGCTTGTACCCCACAGTAGCATTTCTACCAAAAATGCCACACCAATTCCCAGACCTCTATATTGCTGCCTACCCCATTCTATGCTGGCAGAAAATAAGATACTGAAGTGGACATTTTAAGTAAGTGCTGTATTTGCCAAGTTTCTTTAATTTCTATTGACAAGCCGTAAATGTTTACACATCACTAAAAATGTCCATGTTATCTGGAGCATTCTAACTTTGAATGAGTCACTACAACCCAAAATAACACACTGACCAATCTTTACTTTTACCTTCAGTACAAAATCAACATTCATTGTTACCTTATGCCTTGAGCAATTTCATATGGAGTTGTACACCATGACCTTCCATCCACCACTTTGCCATCAGGCAAAGTTACCTTAATTGGAACTGACTGAGCTTCAGCACGTTCTGCATCACACCAAAAACATCATTACAAGTTATGTCAAAGTAACACTGTTGTTATACCATGGTATGCAGTTTATATGAAAAACAAGTGGCACATTGACTTCTACAGGTATACCAACAATTGGAGTACAATTTTAACAAGGACTGAAATTTGCTGTGATGGGTGTGACTGAAGCATCTCCGATTTGGTAGAAATGTTGATTTTCTTTAAAGACAAATTTTATACAACTGGTGTGACTACTACTAATGTTTAATCACACAATAAGCAACCTGTGGTTAGTTTAAGCCTACGGACCTATGAGCCTAAGCAACCTAAGGGGTCATTTGCACAAATGAGTTTGCATAGAGAATTCATTTAATTGATTAAATTTGAATATACCAGCAATGCCTAGCAGAAAATATAACAGATTGTCATCTTTTTGTGAACTCTAATGGTATTCTTATAACATGTTAATGTCTGCCACTTTATTTATGGCAGATTTCAAGCCATGTATCCATGCTAGGAAGCTTTACAACAAAGAGTGAAAAATGCAAGTTTCACAGGTATCAGCTAAGTGACATGTGGGTTGATCCCCATAGCAAAAAAACAGTTTCAGCTTGTTATCTTCATTGACAAGAAAACTATTATATAGTCATCTAAGCGCAAAGAACAACAAAAATCTGTATTTTTCAATCTGCTATGAATTACAGAGCATTTATATATATGTAGCTCCAACTAGCTTGGGTTTGATTTCTGCTCAGGTTGTACCTCAAACTTGAAAAAAGCACTTGTAGCCTATCCAGCCTTGTGCTTGGTATGAATGGGTGCAAGGAAAAGGTTCAATCGTGGCGCTGCCACTGAAGTGCCACCAATGCAACATTCACTTTGAAAGTATGACCCTGGTACTGTTTTTTTTCACTGAGACATTACAGTTATTTGTCTCATAATTGTATTAAAAGTCGCCATAACAGTAATCATTATTATATACTTTTGGACATTAAGACTGAACAGTCTTAATTTTTTTCGGTCATTCTAAAAAAATTCAGCCTATGAATGAAAAAAAAACAGCCTTAGCACAAGTAAGCAGAAATGAGTGCCACCCACTGGTTACTTGTGGGAATAAGAAATAAGTAAAATGAAACTGAACCTCAAGTTTAAAAGGTTTGGCTAACTTTGCATGCAGTAAAATACCACTTACAAAGTAGCATAGTATTGATTTTTTTCTTAGAGCTACTTTTGACTCCACAGTATACTTTTACTATGTGGTTAAATAAGGACACACCATTTGTGGCTGTCAAAATGTATGCAAAAAATGGAAAAATGCAAGATGTTACAAACATGTTAAGCGTTCACCCCTTATCAAAACAAATTTAAAATACAAAAAAACTTAAAACTCCTTTCAAAATTGGAAAAATTTTAGTGGTTATACCAAACCGCTTTTCTCACCTTCCACACTTGTAATGAAAATGGTAATATAGTGAAAGCACATGCAAAATAACATGCCATTCACAAATGGGTCTGCAAAATCTATGCCATCCAACAGTGGGTGTAAGCCCAAGATGCAAACTCTGAAGCGGTTATGCTTCAGAAAGTCAACACAATATTCAGTTGGAAGTGTGTCCCTGGATAATGTATCATATTCTCACTGTTTATCAAAATTTCAAAAATATGCCCTTGAGAGCTTTTCAAAAATTGAGTGAATTCCAAGGTTCCTACGCAAATTTTGAATATAAATTTTCAGCCTTTTTCAAAACCTCTTCCAGATATTTACCAGACTTCTTTCAGACCTAATGTTTCTGTATGACCTACCCAGGCCAAATATAGACACTATAATATTTAACATAATATAAGTAAAATTATATCAATCTTGAATGAAATATTACGAAAATGTATGCCAAAAGATCAAGTCTTGAAAATTATTTACTCTTTCTATACTAACAGACCAAAAAAATAAATTTTTTCCATACTTTAAGACTATGTAAGAACTCTGGAATTCACATAGAATAACACAATTTGTATCATAACATCACTGAAATGGACATACTATCATTTGACTAGAGCTGGCCACTTATATGAAACATGTGCATTGTCCACCACTAAAAATCATACTCAATGCATGTTGCTGTATGAATAAGATTCCTGCTAAAATATTCCTCATTTAAATCATTCTAGGTTTGTATATATTTGTACAAGGGCCTTAAATATATGACACTACATGTAGCTGGCAAATAAAGTAAGCTGGCAAACAAGAGTCATACAAATGATTATATCATTACCAAAATCATTATGTTACATGCAAATCCAAAAACACTAATAACTGTGATACAAAGACTTACTTGATACTAAATATTCAAACTGTATCCCCACTTGGAAATGTACACTACTTTTATATCTACTGTAAACTCTTCAAAAGCCACATAAACCACACCTTTTAACAAGGCATCAGACTCTGCTTTCAACTCTGCATAAAAGTTAAGTCTCTCCTTTATGTATGCTGGCCAAGGATTCATCTCTTTCATTACCTCTCCAGCATCACCAGCAGGTTTTTTACTCCCTAGAAAACATGTTTGACATTGTAAGTTCTGTGATTTCCTGTGGTGGTAAAACAGAACACTTAATTTACCTACAACTGTTCAAGTAACAATCCATTATATTCAATCTACAAGTTACTAGAAAATCACATTCCAGACTGCAAACCTTGAACTAAATAATTAGGATTACTATAAAATTGCACTTGAAATTCATAAACCGTGGCCGAAACTTTTGTTTCTTTAACAACTTAGATAGGAGCATACACAGCTTACAATACCTTTTAATTTCTTGTCATGTTTCACAGAAGATTTTTCAGGTATGGTATTTTCCTTGTCTTGCTCAGACATTTTTGAAGCAGATAATCTAACTGGTTCTTTAATCTGAAAAAAATAAAAAAGTAATTAACACTTTGGCGTCTGGGTGGTTTTGGCGATTTTCGCAAAAAAAACAGCAGTTTTCGGTTGCCTTACCAATACCCTAGCTCCTCCGCCGATTGCGCTAGAGAGCTGTTCAATGGCTCAAACGGATCGGCCAGTCTTCTAGTCTGTACTCGAAAAAAATATTTTGGTTGGGGGTTGCAGATTTTTTGTGAGTGACATCATAAGTGAAGTAGTTTTTGGGTCATTTTGGCTCATGTTGCCTGGCCTAAGGCCCAACTGCTAGGCCAAAGTATTTCGCTGAAGTTTTCATTGGAAACTAGGCTCGAGTCAGAGTCTTTTGAGCCTTTGATCGACTTTCTAGCGTTTCTGGTTCAAAAGTTATGATATAAAATAAACAAATTAATCATCTAATTAGCTCGATCTCTGTTTTAGATCATAACTTTTGAACCCGAAACCCCAGCAGGTCATCCAAAGTATCAAAAGACTCGGATTGTAGCCTAGTTTCCAATAAAAACTTTAGCAAAATACTACTATCTAACGGTTGGCACCCAGGGCCAGGTAAAGTCGGCCAAGGTGGCCTAAAAGTCCTCTACTTATGACGTCACTCATAAAAATCTGTAACCCCCAACCAAAAAATTTTTTTCAAGTGCAAGCTACAAGACTTGCCGTTTCTTTTGAGACTTTGACTGGGTCAGTAGCATATACCGGACCGGAAAAATTCCTGCGCAAAGCCACATGCGTTTCAGTGTTTTTTTCTCGGAAATCCCCAAAAGTAGCCGGGTGCGAAAGTGTTAAGCATGTGTGACAGATTAAACTCCCTTATATGTAATCTGCCAATAAACTGAAAGTGACTATATTGTTTTGTATTTTGTATGTTACAACTTAACAATGTTGTGAGTTATTGTGAAAGAGTTGAATACAGTTTTGACTTATCTGAGTTTTGCTTTAATGAATCTTATAATCTAATGCACCTTATGTACGAAAATAGAACAGTTAGCATTCAACCATTGATACTGCACCTCATGGCTAGGGATGCGTATAATGGAATATCGAATCCTTTAGATTCAAATAAAAAAATCAGAGTTTTTTGCAAAGTTAGATGTTAAATAAATTTGGATCAAATAAACGTGAAAAATTGCAAAGTTGGCAAAACAAATAATTTCAATACATTTTTCAGTGGCACTTTGCACTCTTGAGTAAGAGAAAGAAGCACGCAATAAGCCCATGGCATTGTGTTGTGACATAACGAGCTAATTAACAGGTCGTGTGATTGCTAATCAGCGTTCTAAACCTCTGCACGATCATTTAAAAAATAATGCTGTCAACTAATAACTGTGGCAACCGTTACCAGACATTTAATGCAAGAGTGTGGGCCTTTTAAACAAAAGTCACTGCACATCTTAATCTAGCTATGTCCAACCCGCAGCCCTCGGACCGCATTTGGCCTGGTCAAAGGTTTTGTACTGCCCAGTTTAGGTTTTCGCTGTAGTAAAAGTGTTACACACACTCAAAACCTGTCCTTGTTATGATAATCTTAAATCTGATGTTTTTATTGCAATTGGTCCCCAGTGCCACTTTATCATATCTGTTACCATTGCAGCTAGGATTCGAATGTTTTCAGTACATTAGCTTAAGCTGAATTTAGTTTGCTAAGATCAAAGTAAGCAATCCAATGTGCGGCCCTCATTAACATGTCATTCAGTGTGCAGCCCTGGTTAAGACAGTGATGTAATTTTTGGCTCAGTGAGCCATTTACGTTGGACATAGCTGTCTTAAACAATACTTATTGTTACACCCAACAGGTTTGGTAAATCGAGTGAGACTGCTTGGATAACACTTTACATGGAAGCATGAAAACCCTAAAACAAAATGATGTGGTCTTAGGTGTGCATAATGCATTAAAAAACTAATACAATAATGTTGCACAATGATTGCATAGGTTAACCATGATTGCTGTGGTTGTTTATGGTCACAATACTGAATATTGTAAGAATAGACTTGTGCACATATATGCCAACAACACTGACATATGTGAACCATTATGCATAATAGTGTCATAAAAAATGCTGGACAACAATCCAAATACAGCTTAAGCCTTAGGCAAGAAAGAAAGCAAAAACATTTGGTTACTCACCATCCTCACATTATTATATTAGTTTGCCCATTAGCATACCATATTCACAAGAGCATTAGGAAGTACTTCATGATATGAAAGATGCAGTCAAGAAAAAATACTTGAGAGCAGTAGTCATAAAAAAGGTGATCTAAATTTTGTCTCAAACTTGTGTGAGTTGATTAACTAAAGTTAAGTCTGTATCTACACTATCAGTGATATTTTCTAAAATTTAATGATTTTATCTTTGAAACTTTAAAAGAACTTCATTAGATGTAAAATATCAAAACTTTAGAATGAGTGAAGCTTTATGTTACATTCATGTGCAGTACCTAAAATTATTTTGCAAACAACAGATACATGACCAGCTGTATACCTGCAGCAATCATTTTTTGAGAAGTAAAATTTTTCTGCAGATGATACTACTATAACATTTTTGATACTATAAATTTTTTAAATAACATAGTGTAGGCAATACTAGGTACCAAGCTACTAAATATACACTGTTTTTTTCACTGAGACATTTTGGTCATTGTTGCTGAGATATTTTGATAATTGTTTGCTGAGACATTTTGGTCATTTGTCTCACAGCTGTATTAAAACACGCCATAACAGTTTTTTCAAGCCTATATTTTTAGACATTCTGACTAAAATGACTTACTTGTTTTGCCATTTCAAAATCATTTCAGTCTATGATTGAAAAAAAAAAGAATATACATAGATGGCCCATACTTTCTACCAGAATCGCCAAAATCTTTTTCCTCTACATGTGTATGTAGACTGTGAAGAGAAAAAAATAGATTATTTGAGACATTGCTGATTTGGTTTGAGGAGTTTTCTGATTTGATTTCATTTCTTTTCCAACATGGCTAGAATAAGGTGCAAACTTCTTATCAATACTGCTGCTTGCTGTAGAATATTTCAGCATGTTTCAAGCAGTTTGTGAGGCAGGAGAGGTTATTCATAACATGCTTTACAAAAGATTTTGTGTGATGGTAAAATTTATGTATCTAAGGACATTTTGTACTGCTTATAGGTGCTTTGAACTAGTATTGTTACTTTAATAATTTTTAATTGTTTTTTTCTTCAACATGGCTACAATAGGCTAAAGAGTTTACATTCTGTAAATTTTGCTGATTGTTCAATCAATGCCATGCTGAGAGTTTGAAACACAATAGATGTTTTGGAGTGTTGCAGGCAGGTATGACTTTTCTTTTTACCTGATCATGGAGTGCAACAAATGAGTATCGTTTTCACAAAAACAAATACTTGACAAACTTTCTTATACTAAAGCCTAGTATATTATAAACAACAACACAATAAGCATGAAACAATAGTATCTCAAGGTGTTGAGATAATTTGTGCCACCTAAAGTTCAAAATACAGTTAAACCACACATGAATATTTAGGTAACATGATATCATGCATTGCTGGAGCATTGCAAACTTTTTCAGTAACTGCCCATCAGCTTCATTTGGTGAAAAACCTGAAGATAACTACTGGTATTAATCTGAAAGTGAGCATCTAATTCACTGAACTTTTTTCATTGATATAACAAACCAAATGAACTAAATCATGCTTGAGAAAAATTCAACTATGCTACTTACACTTGCTGTCTAAAAAAACATTGTACAACTTTAGATTAATTATGTAATTCTATATATGAGAAGATATTAAGTACAAGCCAAACATGTTAATATGCAAAAACATCAATCATAAATACCAAGTTCAATCTTTTGCATTCAAGTCCAATCCTTAAAAAGCTTTTCCATCCATAAAACATGCAAGCAGTATTTTAGTTAAAAGCAAATTAATTATGAAATCTGGCATATTTGAAATACAACAAAATTTCAAAACTGAAGACTTGTCTGAAGAGTTTGCAGGCTACTACATTAACTTTATGCATCCTCATGGACCAGCCAGCCTTTTCTATTGGCCTTCCTCTGTTGATAAATGCTGGATTGATATTAACACCTTGTGTGCCACTGTACAATACATCCATAGTACTTGCTACAATTGAGCTACTTTTATTGTGCCACTTTGTGCCACCATAACTCACCAGCCGATTGAGCTAGAGAGCTGTTCAAACCCTCTATAAGATGTGGAAAGTCTTCTTGTTTAGACTGCAAAAAAACTGGGAAGTTTAGACTTTGTTTTTTTGTGAGTGACACCATACGTGGGATAGGTTTTTGGCTAAGGTTACCAGCCCTGGGCGCAAATGCTAGTTTTTTGACTCAAGTTTTTATTGAAAACTAAGCTATGATACGAGTCTTTCTTAAAGGTTTCTTTGATTTGGCTATCTAGCATTTCTGGTTCAAATGTTATGGATGGCCAAAAAGCCACTTTTTTGCATTTTGCAAAATGAATATAGGAAGTTGTACAGACAGACACAGACAGTGGAGAGGAATAGATTCATAAAAAAAACAAGCAATGTACCCCAAAATCAAAAATACATACTAATCGAAAGGGGACCATGGCAACATGAACAAAATAATCCCATGACATTTCAACTGAACAACATATATTACAAGAACATAAATGTTAAACCATTAACATAACACAGATGGTGGTGGGCAAGCAGTGGGTGAAGAGTTGAAGTATGTACAGATGAAGCATGCACATAGGTAAAAGAAGTACTGTACGCAACATTAGATTAAGAGTTATGCAGCAAAGAAGAATGCAGTAACCATGAAATTTCAGAACAAAAGCAATGTTTATCCACACAAATTGTGAAGATGTAATACAATTATTCACAGACCATAATGATTAATAAATACTCCAATAATCCACTCTTCAACTAACCTTATCTTGTTCTTCATATACCCAACGCTTCTTGGATTACTGCCTACTGCTAAAACATTTTAGAATCTGTATCTGCCTTTGCCTATTCAACATCATTTGGTGATGCTATGTCATTGGTAGGACAAACATGCAACTGTATTACTCCAATAGATTATGTGGGTAATTGTATTTATAATCTTCACAATTTGTGTGGATAAACATTGTTTCTGCCTTTTCTTTTGTTCTGAAATGTTTTTTTAAGTTTTTGATGTTGGCAATTGGTGTCGGGCCTAAGCCTGCATTGTGCTTCTTGCCAGCGCATTTGAGGTGAACGCTTTTGCCCAAGGGGGCACTATGGCAATTCACTCAGTAGCTGTGGATCGCATACCCAACCTTCCAATTGAGAAGCGGACACTTTACCTTAGCTATTGCCGCCACCATGTCATTTTAATTTACTGCCTTGCTCTCT
>Ga0210059_1011830_pt1 | contig 13291 bp, 8 predicted proteins | sample Ectturendosymbi2_FD_188042 | JGI IMG/M metagenome (GOLD analysis project Ga0210059, IMG submission 188042) | Ecteinascidia turbinata endosymbiont from Florida, USA - Sample 2 (SPAdes) (version 2) | ecosystem: Host-associated > Tunicates > Ascidians > Unclassified | place: Key West, Florida...
CCTTACGTAGCTTGTATTTTGGTATTTACTATTCTTTTGGTTTCAGTAGATTGTTGTTTTTTGCGTTTTTCGGAGTGTTTTCCGGTGATTTCGGGTTTTTGTGTAGCTGTTCAATACCGGTTTTGCTATTGTTTCTCAACTATTTTCTGAGTGTTAGCCAGTGGACTCCCTTCAGCTAAGTTTCCCCATGGCTCAAACCTCTAGTTACGTCACTGCACCTGATCAAAGCAAGGTTGTACTACAGATAAGAGCTATGTGTAGAGCTACCAGCAATGTCCTACAATAAAAGCATAGTTGTTTCTTAGGTGACTGAGCAATACTGTAGTTTTGTCAGCGTTTGTATCGCGTATAGCTCGATTGGTATTTTTAGATGTGATTGTGTTCTATTTGAATTTTCTTCAGTAAGTCATTCAGAAATCAGATTGTTTTTGAGTACTTTGCGCAAGTTTGTACTGCTCCCATGCTAAGCTTTTTTTAGTGCTTTTTAGTTTATGCAACCACACGAAGCCTTATTTCTTAGCTTGATGGCCACTAATTGCTCAGGCGAAAGGTCCTTTTCAAGATTCAAGAGAATTATAGGGCCGCAATATTCCAGGAGAGGTTGTTAACACTAAGCATTCGGTACATTAAAAGTGACAAACTTAGGCAAACAAATTGTGATGAATTCTTAGATAATTTTGTAATGAAGAAGGCAGGACAAAACCTTTTTAACTGTTCACTGTGTTATGTTCAGCCTTACTTGATTTGATGATTGTAGCTTTTTATTTCTTTATACGTATTTCAATAGTGACAGCATAAACGAAATTTAAACCAGTCCAGTCGCCACGGTAGGCATTGGTGAGCTCAGCCCTTCCAAATTTAAATATGAAACACTACAAATCAGTAAAGATTTTATCAAACTTTCGGAATGTCAAGTCCCCTTACGAAAATGTAAGCCCCCAATTCAAAACTTTCTGGCGACGGTTCTGATTCTAACTCCACATCTTTTCACGCGATAGTTTAGTTGCATTCGATTCTTACCAGTCTGAAAAAGTAAGAAACACGCCAATAGTGAACAATTGAAAGCTCTAGAAGGTTTTCTATAGGCTGTAGAGAAATCAGCAGATTGGGCTCTGCTTTCTTCTTTTTGCGATGTTTCAAACTTGCGCATATCTGTATTCAAGTAACTTCACTCCATAGGTGTAATAAGCAAGGAATCAATCACAGATTTTTATTCCTTGCTTATTTCACCTGGGGAATGAAGTTACGCGAATCGTGAACCTAACAGTTACAACCATTTGGGTGCGTTTTACGTGAGGTGTTTTGCTCGTGTGTGTCAGATAATTACAGCCGTGGTAAGAGAGTTGCAACGTGGTCCTCACGTTGTGCTTTAAAGTCTTTGTGCCGCCACGCATACTATATAGGTGGAGTGTGTTTGTTTTTTTGCAATACAGATAAGAAAACACAGATGTGATTCTTATAAAAAGCGTAGACCATGTGCTGTGTCAAATACTTCAAATGTGGCGATTTCGGTTGGTTTGCCTGTGGCAGTTAATAATCCTGTTCCCGTCAGCCAAGTAGGATTCCAACAATTCCGTGCAACTTAACGCTTTTGCGTCGAAGGCAGCAACAAACGCAGTGATCGTGGGCACTTCAGCAATGATTGAGAACTTTTTCATTACCGTTCTTTCAGAGCATAATTTTCCGATTTTCGCGAATTGATTGACGCTTTCCATTTTTTTCTCGCAACAATGGGTGAATGGTCCTCACAAGTGGATTAGCCTACTGCCTCGCATCAGTTAAATCCGGTCCTGCGTGTAGTACTAATTTGTATGACATCAATCGCAAACTTTTCACAAGAGCCCCCTTTAAAACAGCCTAGGGCCCTGCAAACGATGTAAAGTATTTGTATCAGGTTTGCTATTTTAGGGTATGTAGATTGCAAATACAGTATTAGCAAGTAGGCTATAGTATGAGGTGTTAAATTTAGACTACTCAAGTTGCATTGCCTGAACCACTTTCGGAGATAGTGCAAGTTGCCGTACGTAGCTTCCAGCCTAACGCTTTTTGGTTGATTTTGAAACGGTGGTTTTCAGAACGTACCGTACGTTTTTTGTATTTTTAAAATGTAGAATACCGGGTGGGCTACAAGTAGACGTGCTCTTGATTGCTTTTTTATACTTATGGTTGAAAGTTTGGGAGGGTATTGACAAATACTGGATCGTTCCGGTAAGAAAATTATTCTTCTTTCACCACTGACTGCGACCCTCAGGTGTTGGAATCTTCCATAGGTCGGACACCTGCTTGTTGACGAACCTGGTGGACTAGCGGCCGCCCGTCTTGTGTGCCCCGTTCTTCACGAGTTGCGAGGCACTGGAATTTCCCGAGACAGGGCACAGGCGAGAGGAGCGTCTAGACCTGCCAGTAAGTTTGTTGATTGTTCTCCACACCTTGGGGCTAGAGTGCAAGAAGTTGACAGAGTTGACAGCTTCCTCCCATCGCTCCTGCTTCTGTTGCAGTTGAGATAGTAGGGACGAAGCGGCTCTGTCAGAGTCAGTCCCCACTGGGGCTCGAATAAAGGAGCGATAGAGGGTTTCGCACTCTTTGTCCCAGCATGACACATAGTTCTTCCGACGGCCACGTGAGATACATTGTTTAACCGCAGATAGCAGGCTCTTGCAAAAACCCTGGTATGCCCTCTCAATATTTGGTGTGTCCGAAGGTGGCAATCTCTCGATGGATTCACCTGTGAGAAGGCAAAAGCGCTTTCAATCGGCCTTGCGAAAGTTCCAACACTTCACCGGATTGCTGTGGGCCGTAACCTTGAATCTTGATGGCGTTATGAGGGAGGGCTGATGTTTTGACCGCGGGAACTTTCCAAGAACACGTCTGTCCGGCAGTCAGCTGTCCTGGCCGAAACTCGCGAAGGCCAAGTCTGGATTGGTGCCGACGTTCCAACGGCGAGAGAAGAAATTGGCTGTTTCCTTTGGGTTATACAACAGTCCAAGGTTGTCGGATGTTGCCCAGGAGTCCAGGCTCTCACCGTCAGGGGATGTTGTAACCCCAGTTGACATGCTGGCAGTTGAAGTCGCCAACATACAGACTGGGGTGTGGAAACGTCGGGAGGGTCTTTGGGGTGAGACGCGAGCGTGGAGGTTTGTAGACGTTAATGATCTTGTATCCTGCGACGTCTACGCACAACCACTCAGCCTCTGATTGTTCTGGAGACTGATCGACCAGTGACCATTCCAACCGCTCGTGGACACACGTGGCAAGGCCGTGATTCCTGCTCAGGATTGACCCAGCTAGTGAGAAGTTGGGAATCACTAGCTTGTCTGCAGTTGTGCGGTGGGTCTCCTGTAGGACGATGATGAAAGCAGCATTTCTGCTGCCGCGCCCTGAGAAGGACGTTGTTTGACCCATCCCACGCTGAACACATCTAGCGCGTGTAGCAGTGGTTGCTCTCATGATGACAGATTTAGTAAGCATTTCAGGAAATGCCGCAACAGGGAGGGCCACGTGAAGGCATCTGTCCTTCTCCTCGTACGCGGTGTATTCAACCAACAGGATTGTATTCGCGAAGTATGGCAGCCAGTGGCGGATTAAGGTTGTAAAAGGCTCCTTGCTGAAAGTTCGAAAGGGGCCTTTTCTTACAACTAGACATTACACGTTTTATCGACTTAGGGATTGGGGGCCCCTAAATGGTGGGGTCCCTGGCTGTAGCCCAGTCATCCCCCCTTAATCCGCTATTGATGGCAGCAGACACAACAAAAACTTGGCAGACCTTGCGCTCATATCTCGATTGTGTGAACATCCCAATAGATATTAGTGGTTACTGTAAACCACTCCAAAGTTTTCTTTGCTTGAGCTATCGTTACGTCGTCGTGGAAACAAAAACATGCACTGTAAGCTCTCCCAAGCACGTGTTCATATGACTTTTTTGATTGCTTTTGGGGGAATTAAGCCAAAAATTGATTTTTGGTTGAAAAAATTGCTCCTATATTCAACTAATCTCACCACAGACCATGTTGTAACCTACTATACACCTAGTAGCACTGCCGGTGAGAGCCAGTCGAGGCAGATTGTGCTTCTAATCCTACCCCAGCTTGCGGTGTAAAGCTTATGTAATCTTTTGCTGAAGGATAGTGCGTACAAACCTTTTGATTCACAAAATTAAAACCACTATTTAACAGCAATACTATTATTTAATGAAGTCTATTTTTACAGAAAACGTTGAAATTTAGTGCAAAAATTAAGTGACATCGATAAAATCGGTTTACAAACCGTCGAGGATGTTGATAATTAAACTTAAAACAGCTCCGCTTCCAGGTGGACCAGGTGAAAATACAGTGTAATCATCCACAGTTATGTTGATTGCAGGCTTAATCTGAGGACTGAATACAACAGTATTTCAGTACAGAAAAACGTCTAGTAAATAAAAGGTCTTAAAACGTATGCTATGTAAGAGCATGGAATTTAGATGCGGTCTGGCAGAATTTACGACTTAGGAAATTCCAAAGGATGTTACGCTTATGCGTATATTTTGGTGCAAATAACTTTATTTCTTACAATAAAGGAAGGTTGTAACCTCAGCCAAAATGTGTTACCTAAACAAAACCTAATAGCAAGTTGACAAATTCCAAAGTCTGTTCGATTGTTAGCCAAAGCACCATCAAACTCAAAGGACATTAAATTATGATCAGGCAATTCTTTGCCTCATTAAAAGATGGAAAAACTCAAACTTCCTACTCTTTCGTTGCTGTGATCAACAAACTCTGCAAAAATTTTGTTTTTGACCTTCCGTTTGTACTGAAAGTATATCCACGCTGCAGCCATTAACAGAGGAAATTGCGTCGGACGTGCCATCATTGCGAAATAGAATTAAAAAAATTAAAACGTATTAAATCACCGAGTGCCAGTAACATATGTAAACCACGTGGTGCCCACAACGTATACAAACCAACTGATATCAGGATCTATATAAACCACGTGGTGGCAGTGCCATTAAGCGTGATCGTTGTTACCAAGTGCAAACCTACCGGTATTCATCAAGCCAGTAAATCAAGTGTTACTGAATATACACGAGAACCTACATGCTATAACTTTTCACACTGTTTAAAAAAACGTCATATTTGGAAAACCTCACTAATATAAATTAAAGCAGCTTTCAAACAAAAAGAAACTGCGTTATTGTTAATATATTCTGAAAATGTTTCCAAGGCCTGATAACCAGCTAACTCTTAGATCAAACTGGAAAAGAAACAGTTTAAAGGAAAAGAAAAAGTTTAAAGAAACCAAAAATTTCCACTAATATAGAAATTCAATACACTAATATACAAATTCAAATGATTATTGGTTATTCCAAATTTTTTTAACAAAATTTAGCGGAGATTTGCAACTGGGTTTGCTAGAGTATCAACATATCTTCTTTCAAATGCGAATGTTTAATTTGGTATTTTATATAACTTAGAAATACTTAACCAATATAAAATTGAAGTTGTCAAGCTGAAAACAATACAGTGAGCTTGGTATTCCATAAGATTTTGTTGAATATAGAGCAAAACTATCAAAACGTCTCAACGTTGTCTGTTGCGCGGTGCCAAAAAGATTTTCAAAATTAAGCTATTTGACATTAAGTGTAAGAAGCACTTAAGCTTTACCAGCACCGCTAAACGTGCTAGCTGAACGAAATCCTGCAAAGACGGTAGCTATATAGGATGATGATACTACAGCACACTAGTTTTTGAGACTTCCACAATACAACTAACTAATGTTAGCCTAGAATATTTGCTACGCGAGATTTTAGACACCATTCAAGAAACGTTTTTGCCAGTACGGGTCAACATTACCGCCTAGATTCCATTTCATAGCGTCAGACGGTCAGCTGCCAAAGGCAAACAGTCTTTTTTAGTTCACGAGGCCTACGCTTTTATGAGAAGTAACTTCCAATATTTGCCACTTGTTGGTTATTGCTTTCTTAGATGTCTCGCTTATTCCCTTAGGCAGTGGTGTCCAAAATGCGACCTGAAAGCACATTTCACATGACCCGCGGTTCTGATTTCGGATTGTTTTTTCTGCGGAGGATTCAGCATCTGGGCTTGTTGAAGTTGTTACATCATCGTTCTATAACTGGGCAACCAACTCCGCGAGTTGTACGATTAGCAGCTCTAAATGATAAAAAACTTGTGCTGTGTAGCAGTGATGCATAAGAACACAGTCTGACGCCCCTGACTCTCATAGAAAATGCCGCCACGTGCAGTAGCTTACAACATGGTGATATCACTATATCAACGGAATTTTCGAACAACTATTTCAAACAGCAAAGCTACAATATGCCTGGCTGTTTCCAAAATTAAATGAGATAAAATTTCCAACAACAAATTAGAAGGCATGAACGTACAAAACAACAGGAAAGAATTTATAACATTTACTCACTGATTTTTGCTTTCCCACAAGTTTTCTAAATAAAAACATTTTCGTTTCAAAAAATTTTGTTTTCGTTTCGGAAACGCTTTCACATTTCTTAGGAAATTAAAATATTTTCGTTTCGGATAAAAAACAATTTTACTTTCGTTTCAAAAACACTTTCATTTCGCAAATGTTTTCTAAATAAAAACAATTTCTTTTAAAAATATATTATTTTCGTTTTGGAAACACTTTCACTTTTGTTTCGGAAACACTTCGTGAAACAAATCGAAAAAAATCGCATCAGTTTTGTGGTCGTGGTCCATACGTGCCACCCTCCGTTGAGGGCCAGTATTTCCACTTGAGAAGGCTTTGATTTGCAGATTCTCCTATGTCGATATCTGGCTCCAGTAGCTCGCGATCGTATTGAGCGTACGTGTAGACTAGTCTGAGTCTTTCCTTTTTCAGTGGTAACGTACTTGAATATAAAAGCGATTTGATCAGTATACGATACGTCTGGAATCCTGTCACACATGACCGCATAATGATCGAAGAATAAGGGTTTTACTTTTTCCGAGAATAAAAATAAGCTTATTTTGAATAGCTGGAGAATGATAAGTGGTGATGATGTGTCGGAAAGTTGAGTATCAGAAAGACGCTTGTTGAGTGCAGCATTATATTTTGCGAGGAGTTTCACTGCCTCAAGAAAACTTCCTTGATTTTTGGATTCAAAGCTTACGCGATGTCCTCGGAAAGGAATATTCTGCTTGTTCACAAATAAAATTACATAAACTATACTTTCTAAAAGAGCTCTCCACATTTGTCTTGGGTCGTCCACAAGGTGCTAGCTCTCCTTGTCAATGGCTTGATGTAACTGAATCATTGCAAACTCCTTCCATAAATCAATACATTCTTTGTGTATTCTGGAATGTTCACGCTCAGTAATGTATGGATTTAGAAACCAAAAATATCGATTCTGTTCGCAACAAACAAAGAATGATCATAACACAATCGAAACAATTTACAGCAAAAACAATACAATCTGCACAACTTGCACCTGTCTCAATTGTATCTGTTTGGATACTTGTTGCTTCTTGCATTTTTGCTAATGCTGTTACTTGTTCCTATCTTCCTAAAACTCACCATTATCCTAAGAATTTTCATTCGCTGATACTACTGAAGAGAAAGGATTTGAAGAGTTAACAAATTCCACGATGGCTCCCTCACACATTTTTAGCTCTTAACTTCACTGGACTTTTTCATCTTTCTGAAAGAAGATCTACTTACTACAAATTTTCTCTGATATATTACATTTGCTTTCTAAGACAATGATATTTTCTCAAATATCACACAAGTAGCTTTATCACATAAAAAGAGATTGAAAAAAACTAAGAGCTTACTCCCCAACAACATTCATACACCGCATGCGGACTTGACAGCACTTGATTGCTTCCTGCTGCTGACATAGCAGACTGATGAAAAGCTTGGGTTGTGCTTAATTTTGTAAATGTGATAGGGAAGGTTCTAAATATTGCGTATTACTTAATTTCGACATTACTGCGTATAGCTGGAACAAACGTAAATGTGGAAATCAGGATAATTTAGCTGTTATAAATGACCAGATGTAGAAGTGGCATAACTTGTATGATTAAATTAATATACTTCTAGAAGCATTAGGCGAGTAGGAATTGGACAAGATAACGCGCCAAATATCACAATCTCGGTTTTAGGCAGAGAGAAACCTTTCCTGTAAAATCTTGGAAGGAAGTTTGACTGCCACACTGATTGACCATTTTGTAAAAATTCAAAATTTGCAGGACAGAAATTCAACGAACCATTACCTGTAGCTCGATAAATCCTCTTCTGTTATGATGGAATTTCCGAACCCGTCATGTAAATCTTGAACAATGTCAGAAGCAAGCGATCCGTTGTAGAACGCATATGCCCCTTCTGCAACTATCTTCTTTAGGACTTTCGCTAATTGAGGACGTCTGATGGTGTCTCCTTGTTTTTTAAGAGTGCCGTCTTCATTTTCGAAAATTGGCCTGCAACAATTGCATCATGAGTAAACATGAGTGCTGCGGTTGAATTTAATTGTGCATGAGATCATTTTGTGAAGAGTTTTGACAGAAAAAATATCAAGCATTTCAACTGTAGCGTGGCACGTCTTCTTTTTGATCAAGTGGTCCTCCACTTCCTGTTTTGGGTACTGCACGGCGCACAAGGATAGAAAAAACGATGCAGTTGACCTGCTTCATAACCATGATTTTACAATGCTATCTTGTCAACAGTGGCGTGCAGAGGTCTGGTGATGCCTGGGGCGACTGCTTGATTGTATGCCCCCCTACCAAATTCTAATTTTGAGCAGTGGAGTATGGTGGTCATTGTTACTGGATTACGCTGTTTGTGACGTCACAATATGGCGTGATATTCACATTTGCAAACCAACGTTTTGGTGAAGTTTGTTAACACAACACGCATATTATTCTTCCCGCACTCTCCTTACTCACTGTTGTACAACGCGTCACTGTAATGAACATAAACTTATCAGCGTTCTGCAAGTTAGGAGACCGGAGTAAAACACAGCACTCAACGCGAAGACAGCGCAGTAGGAGTAGAACACACTCAGTGCTACGTGGGCGCAGTTCACAACTGCAAAAACACATTATAAGGCTGCGCATTAAAACAGTGTAGCAAAACACACCCAATGATCAGGCTGCGCAAAATAGTAGTCGAGCAGAGAAGGTGTGCGGCTAGGATGGCGGACACTCAGGGTTGACAGTTTGGAACTTGCAACAATTGAGAATGCGCATAAAGTACACAAAACTTTGTTTTTTTATTGTTTGGCTGTTATATGTACAACTACTGGCGGGACAGAACAGATGCGGGCTTGTGTGAGCCGTTATGATCAATCCGCCTGAACTGCTAATTAATGACGAAACTCGAGATGATGCACATATTGCAAGCACAAGTGTGGGGGTGTATTCAAGGCCCAAGAGACAAAAGGTACATCGTACCCGGGCCTGGCAGGATGAAAGTACATACGCTAAGTTTTTCTGTAGTCACTGGTATAAGCCAGTTGCCAGTATAACTATTATTCTATTTCTAAATTTTGGCATGGTAGCTATTTAAACTGTAATCTGATTACTATATAAACAAGCCATACAAGTTTCAATAAGGACCTTTGAAGTCAAGGGGCTCGGTATCGGTCTTCGTATCCCCTGGTAAAATTCTCCTTGAGTAACGCACACCCGCGCACACTCAGGGTTGCCACATCAAAAAACGAAACGGGCAACTGGTGATGTATCAAAAAGTCAGCTAAATCAAGCAAGCTGAAATGGTATGATTTTGAAATTTGACTCAGAAAATCAATTAAACGTCCATAATTAACTTTTCATCTTTTTTTCGCAAAATTAAATCCATGCAGCATGTGTTAGTAGCCTTACAATAGGAAAAATCATCTAGTTACAGCATTTTGATCGCACGATCTGGAATGGATTTAGTTTTTCGAATGGATTTAATTTGCGCCACCCCCATCAGACTCATTTTTTTATTTCTAGCTCCTTTTAGCGGTTTGCTGCTTACCTCAAAGTTTTGATGTGAGAATGCCTTCATTTCTCTCACACTACTGGATCCCTGTATTATGGTGGGTGTATGACGCTATAGTTGGGGTAATGATAAAAATTATTTTTCTCCTATCCGTGTGATCATGTGCAAACAGCCAAACACCTATTCCGTAATGAGTTATGGCTAACCATGTTTTGTGCTCATGCGTTGTTTACCGTGCCTACGATATGGACCATGTGTCTGCAATAAATCATCGTTATTTAATTTGTGTAATTTAACTCTTTGGATGCCCGCCTGCCTTGTATGCCCGGGGCCGTCGCCCCGTTCGCCACTCCCTCTGCACGCCACTGCTTGTCAGTAGACTTTAACTTTAAATTTCTTGCAATGTCAGTAGGGAAAACAAATCGTTGAAAGGTTAATATCAAAATTCCACAAGCTTCTTCTTGGATAACAAGCATGACTTTGGGACGTAAATGACACGCCCTAATACCAATTAAAATATGCAGCATTGATTTTGTCAGCAAAAGGTTGTTTGTGTTTGCCCTTCGAAATTGCTTTTTCAAAACGTAACAACAATTACTTTGCCACAGTGTTCGGTGCAGCTCAAAGATTCAAACACGTCCTGTCACGGTGGATATGTTTCAGTGAAACAAGTTAAAAACGTCTTCAAAAAATAGTTACATGCAAGATTGTATTTTTTTCTCACCACAAGTTAAATGTTCTGTTGTGCACCCTATCTGCATTCGAAGCAATGGCATCAGCTAGGGCTTTCGTCACGCTGTAACCATTTTCGGCCAGGCTAATTGTAGGAGCAAATAAATCTTCCCAGGAAAGCTTTCCGTATTTCTGGTGAGCTTCCCAATATCCGGCGATCTCTCCTGGAACAGCAACTGCCAATGAACCTGCAAAAATGTTATATACTTATATGGATATTGAACAAGCGCTGAACCTAATACAATACAGTCAACACTTTTAAAAAATCAAGTGTTTTATCATCATTATGGATTTCAGATGCGAAGGGAGTGAAACTTTACATTGTAAATGGCAATGAAAAGGAGCCGAGTGGGAGCGATAATTGGTTGTATGCAACTTGTAAAATTCGTGCTTGATTGTATTTCCCAGATCAACTGAATGCATTTTTATTCTTAAGGATAAAAGTTTGGAACTGACTGAAACCTGGAGTGCTTGCAAACAGCTTGTTTCGAAACGTTCAATATGATATCGATCAAATTGCCGCGTAAATACTTGCGTTAATACTTTTTAAAAGCTGTGTTTTAACAAAATTACGCTGCTGACTCCACACCAAGACGCGCCCAAAGCGAGGTCGGAGGTGTAGTCACTCCACCTGGCCCTTGGACAACCGCTGGGTCGCTTTCCCGTGGGTGTAGCCAACAGGAATTGCTTCGTAAATAACCTTTCCTGGGGCATTCTCGACACATGACCGAACCAAATGACCGATGACCGAACCTGGGTGGGAGTTGTACGTTTTCGTCGTCCACACTGAACAGCTTCCAAGGTGGCCAAACAACAGCAAACAACACAAGCTGAAACGATGAAAGACCTCTTATATGCGGATCAGGCGAGCTGTAGTAGCAACGCTCAACATGCTGACAACGCGTTGCATCAACAACTGTCCTTTTCAGGACAAGAATCACACGATTCTAGGAATGAACCTATTGCGATTCTTCAGATCAAGTAGAAGGATGGACTCGTCCAAAGAGCGAAATGCTTCAAAAAATTTGTGAAGACAAAAAGATTTCCGTTCTCCTGGTTGAAGAAACACATCAACAGGAACCCAACGCACTGAAGCTATACGGCTATACGCTTGCTCACGTTTCTAGCAGCCGCAAACTCGTCCGCAACTCGATCAGGTTCTCTGATGTGGCCACCTCTGCTAAAGGAGCCCACACTGAATGGTCCACCATCAAAATCCATAGCACATGCATAACAAATGTATACCAACCCCAAATTCCATCCTGGACATTGGCCAGCTTCCGGTAATACACGACCAGTACATTGAAAGCGGTGATTTAAATTGCCACCACGAACTTTGGGGTAATCAAAGAAGCAATCCTAATGGCGAAAACCTGGCCAATGGACCTCAAATTACAACCTCCAAGTAATTTATGACCCCAAGCAACCAGCAACTTTCGAATCAGGGAGATGGCACACAGGTACAAACCCTGATGTGACATTTTGCACCACGGTCAATGGCGTAACGCCAACAAGGAAAGTGCTCGACCGCTTTCCTCGGTCCCAACACCGCCCTTCCCTTATCCAAACACCTCTCGTTTTTTCATTCTCCACTGGCTCTCCTCTCCCACGATGGAATTTTCAGAAAGCCGATTGGCCACTATATAAGAAAATTACAGATGACCTGGCAAGCCACTTGCCCTGTCCAAATAAAGAGAATATCAATGAAGCTTACAAAAGATTCACCAACGCATTAAAAACAGCTGGAAAAAGAGCTATTCCAAGAGGTTTAGGAAAATATACTCCCCATCTTGGGACAATGATTGCAATGTACTCTATGTTAAATGCAAAGAAGCAACTGCCTCTGAAGACATTCAAGATGCAGCTAACGCTTTATTGGACCATCTCGACAAAAAACGAGAAAGATGGATGGAAGCTGTGTCCAGCATTGACGTTAAACATTCTTCGCGAAAAGCCTGGCAGCGCATCAATTTACTCACTGTTCTCACTCGAAAGAAAATAAGATACCCAATCGACCCAAACGCAATCGCAAAGCAAATCGTTCAAAACGGCTGTTATCACCGCCCAAACAAGACATTCACCAGGTCCGTCCTCAATGAACTGAGAACAGTCCGTGCTAGCGATTGCAACTCAAATCACCATCTCGGCCTACCATTAACCAAGACCGAACTGGAAGCTGCTTTGAAGGCAACTCAGCCTCGTAAAGCACCAGATCCTGATGGTGTTCCCAATGAACTTCTCACAAACTGTGGAGAAACCCTCTTGAACTGGCTGCTTTCCATTGTAAATGCATGTCTAGCCAACAACCTCATTCCTAAAATGTGGCGACGAGCATCAGTAGTTGCAATCCTGAAACCTGGCAAGCCAAGTTCCAGCCCCGAGAGCTACCGTCCGATATAATTGCTATGCTCATTTAACGTGCTCAGAACCTCAACAAGTGCTTCAACAAACCTCAACATATGCATTTAACGTGCTCAGAACCTCAACAAGTGCTGGTATATGCTCCAGCAGAATACTGCTCCCAAGCTTGGTGCCAAAGTGCACACACACGTAAATTAGACACTCAGTTGAATGAAGCCATGCGTACAATTTCAGGTTGTAGAAGATCTACCCTACAGACTTCCTC
>Ga0210059_1011831_pt1 | contig 13289 bp, 8 predicted proteins | sample Ectturendosymbi2_FD_188042 | JGI IMG/M metagenome (GOLD analysis project Ga0210059, IMG submission 188042) | Ecteinascidia turbinata endosymbiont from Florida, USA - Sample 2 (SPAdes) (version 2) | ecosystem: Host-associated > Tunicates > Ascidians > Unclassified | place: Key West, Florida...
CAATTTTTGTAACCTTGAGGTTTGATCTTAGCAACAGTGCGTAATTTTTTCTTTTTGTTTCATATGTCGACTTTTGCGCAGGACTGAAGATGTGTAATACACGAAACTAGTTTCCTTACGCAATAAATTGCGATAGATTCGCTTGGTGTGGGTCACTGTTGTGGCTTTACAAATATTGCTGTACAATTTTGAAGGTCTAACTTACGTTTTATATTTCAACTAGTCAACAAAAAAGTATAGAAACCCAAGTTTAAAGACAAGATCTTCATTACACATTCTGTAGGATGCTGACAGACTGCAGGAAATAAAAAATCTTACTGAAGAAAATATTCTGATTTGGGGTGATTTTTCGCTTCAATCCTGATTGAAGAAAATAAAAAACAAATTCGTCGTGATGCTTCGCACATGAGTTTAAACAGAGTGGTATTACTAAAAGGCATGTTGTTGGTTAAATTTTCTTTGCACACTCAGAGTGCTGGCAAATGGACATAATGTGCGTTGGATGTTGTTTCACAAAAAGATGTTATTGTCCCTGATTGCAAATTGACCGTAAATTGCTGACAGCAGTATGGGGAAATCATGTTACTTTCACAAAATCTGCAACTGTATTGGAAATTGTATTTATCTTAATTTACAGTAACATCTCAAATACTTTCACATTGCAAAATCATATTTACTTTGTCATAGTAATCTGGAAGAACGATGTATTTTTCTCCAGGTCGTGATTGAGAAAGTGCTTCACAAACAGCATCCAGTTTCCATTCCTTATCACTGCTGTGCTCCGTCAAGAACTGAAGTTGAAAATTGTGTATGAAATGGAAAATGGAAACGTACCACAACAACAATATGTTTTGTTTTTGCCAAAACCGGGATATGCTTTGGCAAAAATGATTTCATTAATTTGAACAATTATTGTTTTTAACAAAAACATAGATCTTTTTCACATGACTAACATGAAAATGAATATTACATGTGCAAAACGGAAAATATCGTTTTGACGCATATAACACAATTTTTTCAAAGTAAAGTTTTCTGAAAACTGTCCAAGATACCTTAATCCATTGACGAGGAATATCCATGTTCAGCCTGTAATCAAAACCGAGACCGCCTTCTTGAACAGGTCGACAAATGCTTGGAAAACCGGAATGTTCCTTTGTAAAATAAACATATTTCATAATGTTAATTTGAAAATCTCACTGCAAGCTGATGTTTCCGGCAAGATAACAACTACAGAGGTGTGAGCTTTCATAGTTTACCAGATGCCAAACCTTTCGCCAAAATTTAAATTGCTTTTACATCACGCGGCCACTGCATTAATCAATCTGTCACATTGTTAAACAAACAGTAGAACCGCAGTTTCTTGCATCATAATATTTTTCAACAATTTGTTCAACCTCCGCAATAGTAATGACATGAGGATAAAACTGATGCAGCATCCGGTTTGCCAGCATGAGATATGACATCGATTCCAAGTCTGCGCTCATTCCAAAATATTCTCGATAGTCGTTGCCAAACGTCCAGTCTAGAAGAGCATAAAGTCATCGTTATGCAATCCTTGTATGTAGCTTTAATAAAATCAGAATAGTTGCGTTGTTTCCCATTAAGTTTCAATGAAAATCTGACGATTGAAATCACAATGAAAAGCAAAATGCGTTCTTTTGAAATTTCTGAGTTTGAGAAAAAATTTCTTTGCACCGTGATAAAGACATAAGTGCAGGTTGTGCATGATTATAACAATTATGACATGGTTCAATCACCCAGTGGGTTTGAGTGACCCATTCGATGAAAGGTTGTGACTGAGCGAAAAATTATGGGAAAGAACACAAAGTAATTCAAATGGTACCTTTCGAAAAGATAGCATTTTATCTAGACATTTTGCATTGCTTAGAAAACTGTTCTCCAAACTACGGCCCGCGGTCCAAATAGGGCCCGTGAAGCCATTTCATCTGACCGCAAAGATATTTTGCCAACAATTATGTTTACAAAAAACTTCATTTTGAAAAATGTAACATATCCCCAAATAATCGCATTGCGTAAAATGCCCAGCCCTCGAACTGTTGTGCATAGTATACGTGGCCCTCTGGCCAAACGTTTGTAGACCCCTGGTTTAGAAGATTGCGTGGTTAGCCATGACCCAATTTCATCATCTTACAGTAAAATTGGCTTCTGATTTATTCTTTCCAAATAAGTAACAGAGGCAAAGAGGTTTTAGATGTGTTAATTTTGTCAGATTTTCATTCCCTGGGTTTTCATGCCTGAAGATGTTTCATTTAAATAATGATTTTTCAAGATTGCAACGAGTTGGTTGAACAGATGTCTTTACTAACAGACCAGTTCTATAATGGCCCTTTGTTTATTGCCATCAGATGTCTTCCGGACATCAGATAACTAAGCGTTGTTCTCAACTGCGAGTTTAATCTTGTAAGTTATAAATCAAGCAAAGTGAAACGTGACAAATCGATCAAATTCAGAAGAAAAGATAGGATGTTCACATAGAACCTATAGACATATATACCTCTTGATCGCAGATCAACGTCTCGGTTGTTGTTGAAGATCATGGAAGTTACTCCTCTAAATTTAAACCCGTCAAAGGAAAACTCATCCAGGTAGTAGCGCAAGTTGGACAGAAGGAAACGTAGAACTTCACGTCTGATGCACAGAAAGCAAATTATACTACTTTCTTCTTTGTGCAAAACAATTTGCCTTGTTATGAACAGAATAAGTTTTTGGTGACAACCATGAATCTCCAACAAGTTGCATGCATTGAAAGAAACCCCTTATGGCTATGATTTTTATTCTAATCTTCATAAATGATATATTACTCTTATTCTGATTTTCCGAAATGGTTGATTGGAAAACTTTTTTGAAATTATGCTGATCCAATCTATTGAAATTCGGAAAATCTCTACTGCAGTATGATACTGTACAAATTTGTTGACAGTAAACTCAGATCTTACTGTGTAAGGTCGAATGGTCTTAAACTATTTTCATCTGCACATTTTCTCCATCCTGGACGAAAATAGCACTCATTTACCCGGTCAATCACATCAGTTCCCATCAGAGCGTTTTCCGAAACACCATCATGCATCACGTTCATCAGAACATAGATTCCCATTTCGTGAGCAACATTTATGAGTTCTTTTAGCTCATTAGGAGTTCCGAGACGACTGCCGGTGTAAAACACACCAAAATGTGTTATCAATGCTAACGTAAATACAAAAGTAGCTATTTTTTATTTCTAGAATTCGGAAAACATCGCACTGTAAACATTTTCGAAGATTGCTTTAACATTATAACAGCTCCACACAATCAATGACCCTGTCGATGCAGCTGAACTACGAAACCAAGACCAGGACATGGTTAAAATTTCCAGACTGAGAAATAGATTTTGTCAGAAATATTCAGACCAAGGCGAAAGAAAGACTTCAATGTGCGATACCAAGGTTCGAGATATTTCGTTTTTTCGACGCATGTTTTTGTGAATTTCTATATTTTTGAGAATTTCTTTGGGAAATTTCTAAAACTTTTAGAGAATTCTCAATATTTTTAAGACAAATATTTCCAGTATTTCTAAGCTTTTCTCAGAAAAATATTCTTGGAGTATAATTTTCTTAGAGAAATTTTTCCCATATTTCCAAGTACTTCTGTCAGAATTTTTTCCATTTTTGCGGCTTTTTTTGGTTTTCGTTTCACGACGGTGCAACAGTGAAGACGTTGAATCGCAGAACTCTTGCCAACATGTTTTTAATTAGAAACCAGGTTTGGAGACTCCATCGCAAAACACTGCATTATGAAAATACTGTGCACCATCATTTGAAGGATCAGTTTTAATAATGACAAAAAATCTCTTCTGCGCTTTTCTTCGATAACATTTATTTTCAGATGAACCAGGTACACAATCATCTTATATACATACGTAAGGAAGCACTTTTCCAGTGGGTGTTCCGACAAAATTAATCAAGAAGACCTTTCAGACCATTTATGGACTTTAAAAAACGAAACAAAATCAAATTCACTTGGGTGTATTAGTGTTCATACCCTGGTGTGGCAAAGAAGTTAGCAGCTTGAGAAATGCTGCTGGAACAATATGGATGATCGGTAACCGCCATCAACAGGACGCAGTTGTAGCCGATGTCACGAACACGTGGAAGGACTTGATTCGTGAAATATCGGTACCTCGACATATCTGAGCTTTTAGAAATGTTGCCGAGATGAGCTTCGTAGATCCGAAGCCGATCCGGTTTCATGGCGTGAGAACGACAGACCTGATTAATACAGAAAGTGTGAGTTATTAAAAGCTGCTATTTTGTTGTGGTCTGGCAAACGTTGAAGCAAGGACCTTTGATTAAAATGGGTTCTTTACAACAGTAAATGCACACCTGGCGAGAAAGTTGGTTGTGAGGTGGATTCCAGAATAACCATTTATAATTTGATCCGCCTTGAGTGACGTATCTGGCCCAGGGCGAGATCCGTTCGATTGTTTGATGGTTTTGTGTTTCGATGGAAAGCTACAAAAAAATAACGTTTTTGTCAAAACCTTTTTTTGATTGTGGTAACAATATAACAATGCACCAAACACACAAACACACACTTGTTCCTCCACAACAGTTCATTTGATTGTTTACCTTTTTTCACATAATGATTTTGAAATCTCATTAGAATTTGGTGTAAAATCAATTACTCCGTGGAGTTAAGCAGTAACCTACTTCAGAAGATGATTTTTCCATTATTATATCGAAACTGATAAATAACACATTAACGAGAAAAAAAGAAACCTAAGAAATTGTCGGATCACAGTAAGCATATCGTCAGATTCAAGAACATTGGGTAAAGAGCTGGAAATGGGCACTAAAAACACTAGCAATTGGAGACAACTTCTGCAACAAACTTTTAACTAATGCTCACTTGAAACAGTACAACGTTGCTAAGGAATCAAAATGATGACTTGTTTCTTCTCTTTCGTGAACACTTACTGCGATTTACTAATTGAGAAGCTCAAGGCATTTCAGTGGCTTTCATTTAGATTGCCTGTTTGAGATGTCATCTGTTTCATAGCGTGCTTGTAGCCTTTCTTATCAGTACTATTAACACTTGTTGCTCTGCATCTTTATAATCATTCTGGTTAAATATACAACTGCCGACATGGTTTTTGATTTCACATGTTTTGCTTGTTGTTGGCTCTCAAACATGCGCCAAATATTTTAGTAGAGCCTGCTTTTCAGATTCGGTTAAGCTTGAAACGGCATATTGATGTAGTTTTCTGTTCAAGAAAAATCATACTTTCAACTCAGTGAGATGAGGAAGTGGACAATTCCCGTCCTGTTTCGGAGGAAGGAACAGCTCCCATTTTCCTTGTCCGACTGAATTATATGGGATCTTCTTCCAATTGTCTAAAAATTGAAAACGTTGAGAAAATGTCTTTGGCTATTATTTAAGCATCTGAAAATACCAAATATCTGTTTGAAAGTTTGCTGACACCTTTATTTGATTGAATGTGTCCAAACGTGTACTTACTAAATTGTCCTTTGAGAAATACTGCCTTCGCATTTGGAATCCACTCCTGGCATTTCACCCCTCCATCATGGCCAACAACAACACCGTAATCTCTATGGCTTCGGGTAAATCGATCAAACCCTTCCATATTTTCAATTGACATTTTGTTTTTTTGGAAAAGTCCATACCTGCAACAAACAATTGTCGATGCGACCCAATCGTATCCTTTTCGCGAGACGAGTTTATGGAACGTTTGTCAATTTGGTCATTTGAGAGATTTTGGTAATATTAGTTTCATTTCAAGAACAGATTTTAGCGCGAACAATTGTCTTCTGTCTTCAGCATCAAGTGACGTTGAGCATACTTACACAATGGATGACGATGGGAAACAAACAAGCAGTTTACCTGTAAATTTATAATAATCTCGAGCTATATCAGCTAATCAGCATGCGTTATTTAATGTTCTCTACCAAAAATAATATTGATCGTTTTTCAGTTTCTCATAATACTATTTGTAATCGGGGCTGTTTTTCTCACAAAATGTATAAAGTCCAAATAATTTGCCTCAGGGTTTGCAAATGATATTAGAACGTTGGAAATTGATGATATTCACAACTTTTAGATGTAGAAACATGGCAAAATGTGTGTTTGCATGTTTTTTCTAAAAATCTTACAAAATCATCAGTTGCGAAACTTAAATTTTCATCGAAATTTAATCGAACAACAAACCGCTTTCGAATTTCTTTCTCAAACATCCGAAGTTGAGGATCAATGCGGAACAGATTGTCAATAGAAGGTATTTCCCATCCTGTGATTTCGTTGTTGCTTGAACAGTCCATATTTGTTTTCTGGTGATGATAGATGACAGATGTCTTCAAAGCGAAAGAGATTTTGCAAATTCGATGCAAGTCAGTAGAAAGTGATATGGTCCTGAGCGCATCGCCATGCTTTTATACCTAATGTTGAGAGATAAACGATTCTAATAAAATCTTTCATCTTGTTAAAGTTTTCATTATTGAGGATCAGAGTGGAAACGATCATTCACTGCTGCAACTTTGGGACATTCAAAGAAACAAAGAATGAGGAGAGTCCATTTGTGACGACACCCTCATCCACAGTGATGGCGTTGCGCATTGACGTCATTAATTCTGCATGAATTGAATCCTTATGCTGAGGTAGTTATAGATATTGTTCATTACTTTCAGAACTAATGTGAACGAACTATCATAGACAATGCAGACAATTCTGATCGCATTATCTGGGTCAGGGGTGCACAACCTGCGGCCGTACGGCCGAATGTGTCCTTCGATAAAAATTGATGCGGCCGTGCACATGATTATGTAATTTAAACTATAGAAGTTGTCGTGGCGGTACATTAATAAAACTCTTTGTCTGCTGTATGAGTATACAGTACTTAGTAGAAAGAAGGCCAAACAAACGTGTGGAAGCAGGGTAGGCTCAGTGTGTGAAAGCAAAACAGAAGCAATGCAAAATATAAAATATCTTGAACTCACTGGCGGCCGTAATCCTTAAAAATAAACGCATTGCGGTCGGCAATAGCGAAAAGGTTGTGCAGCCCTGATCTGGATAATCAAACTGGCAGTCTACAAACAATTCATCAAACATTTGTTCGATTTATCAAAGATTTTCTTTATTTCCAAAACAGTCCAATTTCACCGACGACAAACTGTGTGTATCCAAACAGGAAATGGTTTTTCTGAACCAGAGTTAACAGTTGTTAGAGAACGGTTTGATGACTCGTTGCCCTGTGCACGTTGATTATGACGAAAACTTTGATAAATGATAACGATAAATCCTCGCAACCGTGATTGTCAGCTGTATCGCCCGTAGTCAAAACCGATGCGATGGATTTTGAAAGTTTTCTGGAAATGAACGAAAAGTATTCGTCCAGGTCAGTAGCGGTTGCTCTCTTACACTGAAAAAATGTATGTGGTGTAATCATATGTGTAGGAGCAGGCAGTTTGTTGGTGGTTAAAGATATTTTGCCCAAATTTCCATGAATTTGCCCGAAAAACTTTTGTGTGACAAACTTTCTTTCTCCCTACAAATTTTCTGTAGCTGTTGGCACAATCGATTTCCCTCTACCGTGTTACCATATATAGGGAAATAGAAAATTTGGTACTTGAAAGTTGGATCTTAATAACCCAACTGAAAAACGTGCGCTAGGCTGTACAAGAACATTGTCAGAAGCCAGCTGGCTCGGTGTAATATTCTTGAGCATTCACCTCACAGTTCTGAGGTTTGCCGTTCTATTCCCATTCCAGCTGTTGCTGTCAGCAAGGAACCTCACACCTAGCTGATGTAGTCCTAAAGTTGCCTCCTTCTCTGTAAATATGTATGTGTTATGCACGGCATATATCATATTATTTCTATTATGAATGTCACGTAAGTCTGACAAGGTTGTCTATTCAACTGCACATATGTGCAACATGCAACAAACTGTATGGCAAAATGTGTTCATTCAAACACTGTAATGAAAACGAAAGCGTTTCTGTACTTACCTGTCATGGAATCTACTAATATGAAGTAGGTGCCCTGCAACCGGCCAGAGAGTTCTAGATACCCCTGTCTGCAACATACTGGATTCCCACAGAGTTCAATTAAAAAAGCACGTAAATGAAATATTTTTTTTGCCCAAACTTTCAAATATGGCAGTTACTCATAAACTCTCCCATACTAAAACACGAAGTTACTAGAAACAGTTTGATGATCACTCGCATATATATAATGTTGTTTATACCACATAATAACCTTTTATTTATGCACTTACTAACAAAAGATTATAATTTCATTAGTATATTGAAAAATGTCGGAAATTCTTTGCCCATTTATTTTGAAATTTGGTCAAATTTTCAACAAATCAAAACTTTTGGGGATGCGCTTGCACCTCCTGCACCACCAGTCCCTACACCGCTGGATATAATGCACTGTTAATGTCCTTCATTTGAAGGGCAGAAATGCAAAGTATTACCAAAAAGTGTTTGACACAAGAAATTCCGTAGAAGCTTTGAACACGATATGTTAGGTGTAACAATCCAGGACAAGCAAAGTTTAGGAACAAAATAAAGATGCTGTCGTGTTGCTACTCATTCTGCAATTCAGCAGTGTTCCTTTTTGCTAAGTTGCTTAAGGAAAACAACTATCAATATTATTCGTATTACATCAAGGTAGTGAGCAACATAAACTAAGTGAAATTAATTCTACTATCGATGCCGTAATTTTGACAACGGGTAAGGCATGACTAAAATCTCCCCTTTGTTTCTTGAAAGCTCGAACTTGCAGTCAAACAAACATTCCACGCCGATCACCCATCGTCGCATAGTCACACGTCATTAAACATTTTCATTCATAGTGTTTAACGTTTGTGAAACGGAACGTGGTTTTGGGTTTAAATCTAACCTTCAACCATGCGGCTTTTGTACTACCGTTGTTTTCATTTTGAACTCTGTGATCCAAAATATCGCATCATATCGAGTTTCCGAAAAAGCTGTCCTGCGCTGTGTTAAGCACACTGAAAACAATACACCAGTGAAATATGATGGCTTAGATTTATCGCATTGTGTTCTGTTGTTTCAACAGTGTTGGACAGTGTGCAGCACTAAACGCCATAATCAAAGTCAAAGTCAAATAATCGGGTATTAATGATTATTTTCTACACTTGCTGCAACCTTATCTATCAAGCAGATCGCCACAATTTCATTTAGGCAATACTGTATCTTCGGTTCGGATCTATATAAACAAATGCGGGGTAGGCCACAGATCTCCTTCTCTCTGTATTTATTTGTAATTCATACAAACAACGCACGTGTTGACATCCTTGCGCAAGAAATTTGTTTTCAGCTGCTACATTTATTCGTTACTCGTCAATTAATCCTAGTTATGTCTAGCATACTTTAGCCACTGCCCATACCATTGTGAAAGCATGATCAACTACTTCGGCAGCTTCCCAACACATTCGCAACTGAAGTGTTTAAACATATTTTAACAAAACATTCTGAATAGGGCTCATTTACTGAAGTGAAGAATCATACCATAGATCTAAATTTAAACAAATACCAGCCAATTATTTTCAGCAAGTCAGTAACAACCGATTAGCTCATTCGCTTAAAAAGATCAAAGAGGGTGACCGGTTAGCTCATTCGGTAAAGAGCTGGCCTCACAATTGTGGGAGTTCGATCCCCTCGCCGGTTGTTCCCTTGAGCAAGGAACCTAGCACTCAGCTCATGGGCCAATGCTGCTGCCGCCCAGCGGTGACCCAAAAATTGCGACTGCGTGTTGTGCAATTACGTGCTGTATCACGCTGTTGCATCGTGTTCATATGTCAACGCTTCACTATGCCGCGTCTGCTGTGATTCATGTGTCGAGATTGCGCGCGCCTTTCCGCAATGAACAAAGCATGCAACTCGGAGGGAAACCTCCATAAGCAAGAAGTAACAACCGACAAGCTAATTTAACATAATCGCAAATTCTCCCGCAAACGAAGCGGATATTTTAAGGTTTTTGAAATTGCATCGAGAAATGTTCAGTTCCATCACAACGATTACGTTTCAGTCGCTTATTTTTTCAAACAAAATCACATAATCCCGAGATTGCCACATTTAATATATGGCATTGCAGTTGCCGAAAACAATCAGTTAAAAATGCACTTTCATTAGTATTAGGTTTGACACGAATCTTCATGAAAAATTCACGTAACAACGAGATTTTGTTTTGCTATACTGCCAAAGCCGCATGGAAATATTTCAGTATGACGTCCCCAATTGAGGCAAACAGCGAAAACACAGTGTCGCAAAGGTTTACATCCTAATTACTCTTCAATCTCAGATTTCAGGAGGTATACCTCAAAGCACAGAAAACTTGGAAAGCACATAAATGCTGTAGATGAAAGCTTCAAGTCTAAAAGGGATTTTAGCCAACGTTTCAGCAAATTACCCTGTGTGAAACACTTTTTGATCATACTCGTATTTTGCATTTCTGAGCAATGAAAAGGCAAAAAACATCCCATTCTGCTACGAAAATTTTATGCCGTAAGGAAGTCACCGCTATTGACCTCGAAGAATATATTTCGAGAACAAAGTCCATTTCAAGAAAAAAAAACTTCACAATCCATCGCATCGCAGCATCGGTGTTTTCGTTACAGGCAACGTGTACAGGGCAACGTTTCGTCAAACCGTTTCTAAACAACAGTTAAATCTTCTCTAGAAGAACATTTCATGTTTGGTAACACATAGTTTATCATAGGTGATGTTGGACTGTTTCGAAAAATGAAGAAAATCTTTTGCGCCATGAACAAATGCTTAATCAAATGTTTGAAGTCCGTCAGTTTGATTGTCTTGATAATGCGATCAGGATTGTCCATGACAGTTCATTGACAATAAATCTGAAATAATTAATGAACAATATCTATGTCAACCGCAGTATAAGAATCCGATACATGCAGAATTAGTGACGTTAATGCGCAACGCCATCAATTTGAATGAGGATGTCGTCACATAGAGGCTCTGCTCATTCTTTGTTTTGTTTGAATGTCGCAAAGTTGCAGCAGTGAATGATCGTGTACACTCTAATCCTCAATAATGAAAACTTCAACATGATAAAAGATTTCATTAGAATCGTTTCTCTCTCTCTCAACACTAGGTATAAAAGCATAGTGGTGCGCTCAGGACCATATCACTTTCTACTGACTTGCATCGAATTTGCAAAATCTCTTTCGCTTTGAAGATATCTGTTATCTATCATCACCAGAAAACAAATATGGACTGTTCAAACAACAACGAAATCACAGGATGGGAAATACCTCCTATTGACAATCTGTTCCGCATTGATCCCCAACTTCGGATGTTTGAGAAAGAAATTCGAAAGCGGTTGGTGCTTGTTAAGTTTTTGATGAACTGCACATTTACGCCTAAAAGTAATGACTTTCTAGGATTTTAAGAAGTAGCAAGCAAAATACCCTTTGACTATAATTACTAGGTCTTACAAATTCTGTAGAGATTCAATTTCCAAGATTGCATCATCATTTCCGTACGCTAAGCCAATTTGTTTGGACCTTATACAGTTTGCAAGACAAGTAAACACCATTATAAGTGATTTTCGGACAGACACAATCCTATTAGTATGATATTTGGAAGAGAACCTCCAAAATACCAAAAGTTGATGAGTTGGTCTCTTCGAGATTGTTTTAACCTGACAGGTAAACTGCTGGTTTGCTTCGCATCGTCATTCGTTCTGCCTGATTGCAAAACATCACTTGATGTTCAAAACAAAGCAATCGTTCGCACTAAAATACGTGCTTATAGCTAGTGTATCTTGCAAGTGATCAAATTGACAAGCCCCCAATAAGCTCGTCTGCTCAAAAGTACGATGGGATTGCATCGAAAATTTCTTACAGGTATGGACTTTTCCAAAAAAACAAAATGTCGATTGAAAATATCGAAGGATTTGATCGATTTACTCGAAGCCACAGAGATTACGGTGTTGTCGTTGGCCATGATGGTGGGGTGAAATGCCAGGAGTGGATTCCGAATGCGAGGGCGGTATTTCTCAAAGGACAGTTTAGTAAGTACAAGTTTGGAAAAATTCAATCAAACAAAGGCGTCACTCGTCAGCAAATTTGCAAACAGATATTTCGCATTTTCAGATGTCATAGCCAAAGCCATTTCTCAACTTTTTTAATTTTAGGCAATTGGAGGAAGATCCCATATAATTCAGTCGGACATGGAAAATGGGAGCTCTTTCTTCCTCCGAGGCAGGACGGGAATTGTCCACTTCCTCATCTCACTGAGTTGAAAGTAGGAGGTTTTTCACAAGACAACTGCATCCATTTTCCATATGTCGTTTCAAACTTAACTGAAACTGAAAAAGCAAGCTCTATTAACACATATTGCGCATATTTTGAAAGCCAACAACAAACAAATAAAATGCTTATTCGAAAACTATGATCGCTGTTGTATCTACAACATGGAGGATAAAAAAGTTAAGTGCAGCAAGTGTTAATGGTACAGACAATAAATGCTACAAGCACGTTATTAAAAAGATGAAACATCTAACAAGCAATTCAAAATAAACATCAGTAAGGTGCCATAACCTAGTGAACTAGTGACTAGCAATAACTGCTCATGAACGAGACGTAACAAATCAGATTTTTGTATTCGTTCCAACTTTGCACTCTGTCAATGAGTATCAGTACAAAAAGCTTAAAAGCGAACTACTTTCCAGTTCCTAGGGTTTCGTCAGTGCCCATTTAAAGGTCCTTGCCAAATGCTTTTATATTCTTGAATCTGACGATATATCCTCACTGTTCTCTGGCATTTTCAGGATTCTTTTCTTCTCCCTAATGTCGCATTTGTCAGTAGTATGAAAGATGATGGAAAAAATTATCTTCAGATATAAGTGTGTGCTTTGTACCGTGAAGTACTTGACTTCACTCTTACATCTACTGAGATTTCAACATCGATATGTGGCAAAAGCAAACATGCCAACACTCTGTTATGATGGAAGAAGTTTATGTTTCGTGGATTGATGTGTTATGACCAGAGTTTAAAAAACGTAAAACTCCATAAAAACTCTCAGATATGATCGGTTTTGACAAAAAGCACATTTTTCTTCAGCTTTCCATCGAAATACAAGACCATCAAACAATCGAACGGATCTCGCCCTGGGCCAGATACGTCACTCAAAACGGATCGAGTTACAAATGGTTATTCTGGAATCCACCTCACAACCAACTTTCTCGCCAGGTATGACGTCAAATAGATTTAGTGTTTCAAAGAACC
>Ga0210059_1011833_pt1 | contig 13289 bp, 14 predicted proteins | sample Ectturendosymbi2_FD_188042 | JGI IMG/M metagenome (GOLD analysis project Ga0210059, IMG submission 188042) | Ecteinascidia turbinata endosymbiont from Florida, USA - Sample 2 (SPAdes) (version 2) | ecosystem: Host-associated > Tunicates > Ascidians > Unclassified | place: Key West, Florida...
CTCCTAAAGCGGAAAGAATTCTGCAGGGGATAGCCTACCAGAGTCTGACTTCATGATCAGCCACGAGAGATCGGTCAGCGTTAAAGTTGATGATCAAGCATGCGCGTTGCTCGAACACACACACAAACATTGCATTCACCTCAAATGAGTCGCCAGTCATAACAAATTGGTGGACATTAAATAAGGAACTTAAAAATTTGGAAGCATACCATTAAGGTGTGTGAGCTAGTGAGTTAGCAAGACTTCTCAAATGAGGAGCAGAGAAATAGTGATATGATAATAAGAAATTGAAACGGCTCTATGAACCCAGAAGATGAGAGTGGCAGCGATCAGAACGCGATCGTGTTAAGCCAAGGGGGAGCCGATGTTAAAATAGGGAGCGGTTAAATAAAAAGTGAGTAAATTAGGGTTAGGAAAAGACTAATTAACTGGAAAATGAAACTAATAATATGAAAATGCACACAGCACTTAGAGTAATAAGTGAACTTAAAAAGAAACTGGTGAATCATGGCTGAATACAATTTAATTGAGTTAACTGAGGACATTATCAATGAATTTTGTGGAGAACAAGATCAGACAACAGGGAATCCGAAGCAAGAAGTGGTGATGAAAGAAAGTAAAACGCAAGGTTCGGGAACAAGTCAAATCTTGAACCACAATAATCAGCCTAATAGAAGAGAGATTCAGGAACAAGGAACGATATTTCAATTATCAGCTCAAGCCCTCTGGAATTCTGCATTGTTGCAGAACCATATACATAACCACTTAAAGAAAAACTGTGTAACAGAGCCAGGAGAAATTGGACGACTGGCCACGTACATAGGAGTAAAATATGATGACTTATTGACATGCTTGAATATGATGTATCCTTACAGGGGCAGTATGCTCTTGAGTGAGGAAAACCTATGCTAAAAAACTAATTAAGTTATTTATGTAATTTCAGGCGTAGAGTATGAGTGTTATAACATTAGAAGACCTGAAACTGGCAAAAAGAAAAAACGAAGATATATCAAATAAACTGGCAAAAGTACAGCTGTCTGACGAACCAATTGATTTCGACTTACTAACCATAGAAGAATTCTTCTCCTTTAGACTGGCCCTTTATTGGAAGTCACGCACGGAGGGAGTTTATGAACAGGGTTATTTTTGGAAAGCAGAAAATAGCGGTTTAAAGGCATTGGTGGGATTTACACATACTAGGAATGGCCTTTTTATTACAACCCTTACAGGGACTGACGGGTTTAAGCAAATTTATGAGTGAAAAGTGATTAGAGAACTTTGATTTAAAAACACTTCAGGGGAGGAGAGAAACATTGCGGACCAAACAAGAATGGGGACCAGAATGGGTTGCGGCCGAAGGCTGGTATTATACGGGACATGAGAACTATGTACAATGCATATCATGCGGGGGGCAACTGGAAATGCCATGTAGCGAAGATATTCTGCGAGAATATCATTGTGTTTTCTTCCCATGGTGTGATCATTTAAATAATAGGATATGTTTGCAAGATAAGTTGGAGAAATTAGAAATCACGGATACGCTGTGGAATAGTGCTGGACATGTAATTGAGTATCCGTTGGTTAGACCTTTTGAACCGCAAATGAAAAAAGAGGAACTTCGTTACTATACGATAATAAGGCCGGATGCAAGGGTGGTTTCGCGGGCATGGGCAAAAATGGGATTATATGCCCAAAATGGAACGAATGAACTAAGATGTTATTACTGCGGTGTGAAACTATCCAATCTGGATTTAAGCAAAAACGCGTTAATGGCCCATGTAAGGCGATCACCTGAGTGTGAACACCTCAAGAGATTGTTGGGATATGTGACCATGAATGAAATAAAAAATTACTATGGCCTGAACGCTGAACAAGGAATCGACGTAACTGACCAAGTTCCGAAGCATGCGCTGGAACGACATAACAGTGTCATGTGGTAAAAAGGTAAACACGAGTCATTCTTTTGCAGGGCGAAATAGAAAATAAATAAGATGTGGATAACTAATAAAAAGGAGTGGCTAATATATAGACATGCGCAAAGAGAGGCGTATAAAGCGGGAATTATTACGCTATCAGTGCGAAAGAGTGATCCACGGGCATTATTATTGCCTGGAAGAGAAGATACGTGGAAGCGATACATTGCAGGAAAAAGCACATCAAAAAATATAAGGAAACAGCTGCCAAACTTAGAAGAAGCAACTCGACTGCACCCACCTATTAATGAAATTGTAAAAAAATTGTATGGAACAAGGGACACTGAGGGCACCAAGCCAGAACTGTATAGAAAATGGGTAAACGGCGTTCTTGAGGAATGGAAGAGGCAAGGCAGCCCAGAAGCAGGGCCTCAATTGATAAATAAAACTTTAGTGTTAATAGAAGGGAAAGGAGGACGACTTTTTCTCCACCATGAGGAATCACAGGAGAAAATACATTTTATAATAAGTGCGGATCTTTTAAAATAAATAAAAAAAAGGAAACAGGTAAATAAAAAAATACACGTACAATAATGAACAATTTTTATATTTCAACCAGCTAAAGAAAATGTTAGTAGAGATTTGGTTAAAATTATTAATATGTTTGATGGTAGGAAATGCGTGCGATGTAACGACGCAATACCAATTGGCAAAGGACTATCTAGTAGGATTAAAGGAAACAAAAATAAAAATGATCAATCAAGACACACAACGACCTAACTTTGCCCAACAAGGATATTGCAGACTAAGAGAGCCAGGACTAATACATCAAGTTCCATTAGGAATGATTGCAGGAAGAGACACAGGGAACACCATAGAACATATTTATTCTCATCCTCATTATGGGTTGATTGGAGTGAACACCACGACTCATGCGAAGGCATGATTCGGAAAGGAAGGCAGTTACCAAGACAACTATAAACAATACGTTCCGGAGTGTCATTGCTTTGTAGAGATAAAAGAAGCAACATCCAACGGGTGGACAAGAATATTAGATGACTGGACGTTATGGATGGGAATAACCCATCGGGGACGGTTCAGCGTGCCGCCGAAATATTTCTGGCAATATGACATGCCAAACGAACGCGATGTTTATGGGTGGCCACTGCTCAAGTTAAAAACTCCACGACCACCTGAGAAACTATTATTTCAAAGGCATTTGGATTATAGGGTGGTAGCGTTGGTTAATTTAACAGAGAATTATCCGAAAGGTTTCAAAGATTTCTTTTGGGAAGACTATAATTATCTGTATCATTTAAGTACGAAAAGAGCCACCGACCCCCACCTGCATCCGCAAAACGAATGGTTAAAAACTAGTCAAGTACATGGAAAGGGCGCAGTACCTCCTGATTATGTAAGCTATATTTTGAACGCAGTAATGTTTTATTTAGCGGATCATGCTTCGGTCTCAGTAACCTGCTCTATGGAAATATTAAATAAACAAGTTAAATTAGGGTTTGGCCAGAGAGCCAATGAGCAAAATACATTATCTATCCCGTATTCGCTGTCAGGATATGCACAATCATGGAAGGCTCTAGGGCCAATATTAATGAATAAACCTAATAATGGAGGGCGTTTTGCGTGTACTTTCGTTCCGGGTGTGGCAAGACCCAATTCAGTGGGGCCATCGTTTGTGTGGATAAATAGTATAAAGACCCTACCGACAAGTCAGGTATTGCCCCTACATCTAACGAAGACTAAACAAAGGCTAGTTGTATTACATTCTGAAGCTCGAGGAAGGCAAGGAGAAATTACTAAAAGGGCCAATAAAATACAGGATATCCAATTTCACCCACTAGAAGGCTACCCTGCAATGTGGGGAGATAAATGCCAGGAAAAACGACGCGATGCCAAATGTCATAAACGTATGGTAGATATAGAAACAAAAATAAGATATGCAGATTCATTATACGATCCTTACAATAATCAATCAGTACTACCGGACCATACACAATCAGTAGTCTTTTTCCCTCCTAGTTCAAGTAATAAGAGGGCCAAAAGGCAAATTTTTGCAGCATTAGCCGTAGTAACTGCATTTGCTGTCCAGGGGGTAGTGGATTATGCAGGTTATGAAGGAATACAGGGGGTGGAACAGGAACTAAATGATCAAATGAACACCAGGGCAATTGCCAATAATGTGCGTTTTCGACAAGCTGACAATGCCATAGGCAATTTAAGTAGACAAATCCAAGATTTAAATTCTAAGGTTGAAGAGCTGTCCGAATCTGAAGTAGCTACTATAAAGCTTTTACTTCAAACAGTAAAAACGCAAGCCTTTGAAGACAAGGTGCTACAGCAACAAATATCAACAAATCAGCGCACTTTAGTTACGTTAGCCAAAGCCCATTTAGATGAGGCCACTTTGAATCAAAGGCAAAGTGACGCACAGACCTTTTTATTAAAGACGGTAACGAACGTTTTAGCAAATACCAGCAAGAAGTTTATTAAGGCCGGAGTAGCCTACTCATGGCAGCTACGACAGGGCGTGCTGAGACTGCAAGCAATAGAAAAACAAATCAATGGAACCTATCAGACGGATAACCAGTTAATCAAACAAAAACTAAATAACTTAACGTGTGAAGAAATATTAGGAAGGAACCTCCCGTTTACAAAGAAACTAGACGTATTAACAAGTCAAATACAGGGTCATTTAGATAAAGTCGCTAATCTGTCCGTAAGGATAAATCAAACAAAACCAGAACTATTCAAATACATTTCATTCCCGAGATAAGCAATCTGTCCCTACACAATAGTGGAAAAATGATGCGGCAAGCCTTCAATAAAGTAATGAATCACCCAGTGAAAGCCATAGAAAAAGTAGGACAGGAAGCAATAAGCTTCATCGAGAAAGAAATAGGGAATCCTTTCAAGATCATAATCATAATAGTCATAGTAATAGTAACACCAGTGATGGTAAGCATGATAATAAAAAAATTAAGAGGAGTCAGGAATAAACAAGACAAAAATTATGAACTTAAAGCGGTTAAGTAGGTAGTCCCATCCTGAAAGAAAAAGGGAGGAAAGGAGTTCACACTAAAGGTGAACTAAAACAGGGGGAGTAAAATTTTTTAACGCCAAAATGTAAAATTTCTAGCGCAAAGATAGCAATTGCACTTAGAGTTTACGTATATAAACGTTATATTTACAGGCAAACATAGATAAGAAAATAAATGTCTGTTGAAGGAGACTGGTATGTGTGCCCAGCCCGTGACCCTCCGGGGCAACAATGTGTTTATATCATGCCTGGTGATCCAAGACGTGAAGTGTATAGACTGTACACATTTATGGAATATCCAGGCTCTGCGAAACAAGATCCATGGAAGTTAGTAAAAGCGGGATTTTATTATACGGGTCATAAAGATAGGGTTAAATGCGGACGATGCGGGAAGCAAGTGGCTGATTGGCAAACGGATGAGAATCCAAGGGATGCGAAATGGCACGAGGTGTGGTGCCAGTTTGACTGTAAAAATAGAGAACATAACATACCGGTAAGCGAGGTACGACAGATGGGACAGCGAGGATTAGAGCGCGGAACAGAATCAAGGGCTGTTCAAACCACGTTAACAAGTCCGCAGGCGCAAGTCGTACCGCCTATAAGACAATTGGCTACACGCACGACAAATATTAATCCTAGTGCGTCTCTGAATACCAATGATGGGGCAAATCGGTATGCACCACAAGTAAATACTCTGAGAGAAATGTATCCCTGTGCAAATCCAATAAATCCACACATGACCACATATGAACAAAGGCTCTCAACGTTTGAAGAGAACGCTATTTACTGGACCCGCAATAATATTATGGAAAGCATGCAAGATATGGCAAGAGCTGGATTATATTACTTGGGAACCCGAGACAAAGTGAAGTGCTGGTACTGCAACGCAGGTCTACAAAATTGGGCCTTATATGATGATCCATGGTTTGAACATGCAAAATGGTTTCCGACTTGTGAGTTTGTATTAAGAAACAAAGGGCCGGAATTTGTAGAAGGGGTTAGCAGCAGATTCCCTAATTTAGGAAGAGACAATGAACTAACTAGGTCGCGAAGATCGCGAGAAGTGTTCACTATGCCAAAGCCAGTCATAATAGATCCGCGACAACAGAAAATAGAACTGAGACAACGAGCGCATTTTGAAGTTGAAACATCCATTGTAGCGCAAGAAGCGTTAAAAATGGGGTTTGACAAGGAACATGTTACTAATATAGTTGAAAAACAACTAAAACAACATGGCCGAGGTTTTGGAAAAGTTGCAGCGTTGATAAATGCGCTGCTAGAAGAGACGCCAGATAAGTCTGAGATGTTAAGCAGCGACGATGAAACTGAACCACTTAAGAAGGATGATCCGCTAAAACAACTAAAAGCATTGAAAGATGATATGAACTGTAAAAAAAAGCTATTATGATGCTTTTGCCCTGTGGGCATTTGAATATCTGCGAAAGGTGCACGGAACACGTGTTGCGATGCCCTACCTGTGGAGAAGCTGTACAAGAAAAAATCCGGACTTTTCGTGTGTAAAGCCAAGGTAAATCTGAAGGCATTCTTTTTGCTTTTAGGAATGATAAGATGGAGGTAAAAGTGAAATTAATTAATGCATGGGCAAAAATGCCTACGCGCGCTACTGCAGGAGCTGCAGGATGGGATGTGTACGCCATAGAAGATAAATGGATACCTGCCGGATTATGGGCCAAGATAAACTTAAGATTCGCAATAGAGATTCCTGAGGGATGGTGTGCGCTGCTGTTAGGGCGATCAGGGTTGTTAAAAGATAGGGGTATCGCAGGACAGCCCGGCCTGATAGATCATGACTATCGGGGAGAAATAGGAATAAACATAGTCAACTTAAGTGCTACACAATATCATGTCAGAAAAGGACATCATATTGGACAACTATTGTTCGTGTCCAATCCCAAGTTAACGCTAAGAAAGGCACAAGAACTGTCAACTACTAATAGAGGAACTAGTGGTTTTGGTTCCACGGGCCAGTAGGTCCCGGCCATATGATTCACACTACCGCAACTCCTGTAGCGGAAGACGGTGAAGCCGCAGTCAACTGAGGAGGGTCCTTAAGACACTCCAAGATAGTTGCTGGTGTCCGCAAGGCACCACGGGAGTTTAGGTACCCCGTAAACCCGGTTGTGTGGGCCGTATGGAACGGAACCCAGAGCCTTATCATGCATGCAGATGAATAGAAGTGTATAAGTATGACAGACCACTTTGCTGAAAAGGTAGTAATGCCCATGGATGAATTACCCGAAGATGAGGGTTTAGCCTTTTGGTTATACTGGAAGGAGGAATGTGCGACGTTTGAGATAAAAAAGCGTTTATTGAATACTATGCATGGTGGACGGGTTGAATTCCATCTCAAAAAGAAATTATGTGCTTGGAATAAACGACATATAAAACCCCGTGCCCACTTAGCTCGCTACATAAAAGGCAAGGACGTGCGTGCCAGGCATTGGCGAAATACCCGAGAACGAATGCTGTGGATCATAAACCACGAATGTGGAAGGCATTTTCATTGTGGGTATTGCCGATGTCATAAATGTGTGAAAATGTACTACGTAAAGGGGAGTCCCACCATGATAGTGGTGCGGATAAAAGAGAGAATTTATGAACTACGACAGTTTAATAAAGAAGCACGCGGTTGTTTGTTGGACATGATGGGAGAAAAAGAGTTAACCATGGTAGTTGCAAAGAAGAACAAAAATTCCGAGACAATGGAATTGTCCTCATCTAGGTCTAGGTATTTATGTCAAAAGTATAACTATTCACAAGACATAGTCGCATCCACGAAGTGGGCACTCGAAGATTAGAAAAGCATGAAGGAAATTGAAAAGCATGTTCTTTGTTGCAGGTAAATGAATAAAATATAAAAAATGGCAATAACAAATTATTATGCGCATAAGTGGATGGAAATGGAAAGAATGTCTAATGCATTAGTGATCCAGTCAGTAATGGACTGGATAAAAGATAATTTTTTGATAGCCAATAGTGCGTTCGTGGAGGTAGAACACTTGATACTATGGCAAACCCCAGAAATACTGTTATTACATGCCCTGATTCTGGACGTGCTGCCAGTAACCCAATCGGCGACACTGAAAGAAAATATCCTGATAGGACACTTAAAACAGTCCTATTTTTCGGCAATAGTAGCAATCCAAGACATTTATACAGTACAACGATGCCCGTACAAGATAGGGAATGACCAGAAGAAAAAGTATGTAATCTCACCGCTGGTACAATTAATGAAGACTCAAGTGTTAAAGGAACGAGGGCTAAGGACATGGAGAGCACACCCCATGACCATAGCGGAACAAATGATAATGGCTATTAAACCGAGTAACATCGATATGATACGAGCAGATGATTATGGAGGCGTCAATTTGGAAATGACACAAAATTTGGGGTCGATAGAACGGCTGATTAAGGTGGTTGAGAGAAAATATGAGGCTTTGTTTTCCCCGGCCATGAAAGGAGTATGGGTCGAAGCGGCTAATGAGGCAAAAAAAGACGCAATAACCATAGGAATAAGAGTGAATAATCCCAATCTGTGGGTAACAGCAATTTGGTACATGGAAAATAGCCAAAGGTTCCATAAGATAATGAAGCAACTGGCACCTGGAAGCACCTCACGAGTAAAATTAAAAATGCCAAAAGGGGGTTTTCCTGTTTTTGCGGATAGACCTGCTTTGTCCGAAAAACAGATGTCCACATTCATCGATGAATTAAAGCACTCACTATTTGCGGCACATGCTACGTATCAAAGGGGATCAGTGCTGGCAGACTCATTTTATGAAAAAGCACGCACCATGATGCATACGGCGCTGCAAATACCACCCAGAAGTATAGTTGATGTGACAAAGGGAGTAGAGGTTTACGCATATGTATTATGGACTCTGCCTGACGAAATAGGATATATTAAAGACAAGGCAGAGCCACGGTATTTAAAAGAGTACGAGCAGATACCTGAGGAAACGGTAGTGATAAATCATGAAGAAGCTAAGTGATAACGGAAATATAAATTGAAATATTGTCTGCTTATAGGAATTGTAAAAGAAAAACATAAAACAGGCAAAATATGGCTGAAAAAGAAAACAATGAAAGCAAAAATGACCTGCGGGAAAAGGCGTTAGCGGCCCAACATAGTGTGGGAGTGGTAACTGAACTCGTAGGCGCAGTGCATCGACACAGTCAGGCGGCTAAAGCAAGTGAAGCAGCCCTCGCAACTGAAGTAAATGAATTAAAAAATAAAAATAAGAGTTTTACTAAATGTGCTAAAGCCTTAGTAAAAAGCCAAAAGAAAGGGAAAACAGGAACCCTAGGAGAAATCGCTAAAGAAATAAATAACGGGGAACCTGTTTCATAAAAATAGTCCGGAGCAAACAAACAAGGAAAGTGAATTGGGAAGGCAACCTAGGCGCCTTTGTTTGACGAAAAAAACGAAGCACCACCCTCATATGATTCGAGAGTGGAAGCAAATGTTACCGAGGCCGAGGTAACAAAAGGAAAAGAAGAATGGGCCTTAAGTGTGGTAAGAGCAAGAAACGAAGCTACGAAACTAAGAGAACTACAAAACTCATTATACAGTCACAAAGAAGGACCTAGCGTAATTGGCATGAGAATGATAGATGAAAGAGAAAAAATTCTCACCAATCTCCAAAATGATGCGATAGCGGCCAAAGAAAATTATGATAGATTGAAAAAAGCTTATGAGCGGGAAAGAGATGGAGAAAGGAGCGGATTTAGCGGGTTTAGTATAACCACAACACCTGGTGGGCAATACCCATCAAGACGTGAATCAGATGAGGAATGCAGTGAGGAGGAAATTTCACAAAAGGTAAAAATGAAAGACGCACAAATGATGGCAGGATTATCAATGGGGAGTAAACAAGTTCACGAAATGACAGAAACACCAAAAAGGGTGACACTGGGGGGAACGTCAATAATGGGAGATTTACCAGGGTCGCCTGAGCGAACTCGTATGTCCATAGACACATCGAGACCTGTATATTCACAAACAGAGCAAACAAGTTTACCAAAACGAATATATCTGCCTCTTCCGGAAAGTGAAGAAATGGAGGAATCAGAAGGGCAAGAAGGAATAGGGAGTCCCCCTGAACCAGTTCAAAAAAGATTGAGAATACAAGATATGAAAAGAGTAATGATTCCTTTAGTACCTGGTCATGAAATACCATGGGCTACACTAATGGAATCAGTGGTAAATCGCGGCATTCCTGGAGAGGAAGCGTTAGCGTTACAAGCATTAATACCACAATTAGCTGGACATAATGAAGTGGTAGCACAAGCTACCAGTATATTAGTACAAGCAGCGGGAAAACCATACCAAGAAAGGCGGGTGCTAAGCACATTTTTTGAATGGATGCGAAGTAAATATCAATTGAGTCCACGACAAAAACGCGCAATATTTGCACGAAAACTGAGAGAAATGAAATGGAACTGGAGAACTAACCCAGCTGATAAAATATCTAGCATAATATCAGAAGTACAATCAACACGGGATGAAGTAACAACACAGCCAGCTCTTCGTGAGGAACTAGAAGCTGGTCTGGCATCAAAAATGGACATCTCATTACAGTTAAAAATAACACAACAACCACCACAAGAATGGAAACGAGCAATAACTAATATTTGGGAAAGTGTAAAAGACAGCGCTGGAGCAACTGAAACGGCTGAAATCTATCAATATGAAGGAGACACCGAAAGTGACAGTGAAAGTGATGAAGAAGCGCCTTTAGCAGCTATAGCACAGGTGGAAATCCCTAAAGTAAAAAAGGCTAAATTTGACATGAAAGCCTTTGATAAAAAATTAGACAAAGTAATATCAGCATTACAAGCACAAGAATTAGAACAAAACGAACAAGGTCAAGAAAAACCACCCCTTAAGTGCTTCTATTGTCATGAAGAAGGACATTTTAAGCGAGAATGTCCTAAGAGACTGCAAAACGCTAGAGGTCGAGGAAACTGGAGTCGCGGTAGGGGTAATTGGAACTCAAACCAAAATTGGCGACAAAATCGAAATGGTTGGAACGGAAGACAGTATAATAACAATTCTAGAGGAGGTTACGGAAATTGGAATGGAAATCGTGGTCGAGGTGGTCACCGGGGAGGACGATATCAGGAACAAAATTATAGATCAGCAATACCCGAAGCTAGAGAAGAAGCAGAAAGATACAGACAACAGATAAGGGATGAAGGGCGGCCACAAGCAGTATGGGCAGACCCACCTTCACCAGCGACTGAAGATGAAGAGCCGGCATTGCCAGCCGACCACGCAGAGGCCAATTTTGTCAAAGGCTTAGGGCCTAATGAAAGATGGAAAAGTGAAACAAGCAGAGCACCCATGGTATACGATCAAGCCATGGCTTTCATGGCTAAATCAGCACCCATGAGAAACGAGATGGAACTGCCTAAGGTGGATTTTTTAGGACTAAATTAGAGGACTTGAACGCCGAGGCAAACTTCCTTCAAACCTCTAAAAAACCAAAAGTAAAATCAAGTTATGTATTTGTAGATGATAAAAGGCATGACAGAACGTTCTTATTAGATACAGGGGCTAATAGAAACATAATTGATGCCTCTGTATTAAGTAAACAAGAATTAGCAAAGTTAGATCGGACAGTGAGTGTGTCAGTGGCCAATATCCAACAAGGAAGTGGGGGACTAAAATCGTTGGGGGAAGTAGAAATCCAGGTACCTCATGAAAATGATTACGTAACGTTAAGGTTTATAGTGATGCCCCCGCACACGTTAAATTACAATCTAATAGGAGTAGGTACAGTAATAAAAAATTTCTTACCCTTACTGCAAGAGTTAAGTCAGGACCAAAAGGTAAACGAAAAAATAAACCAGTTTCAAGTAGAGTTAAATCAAGTACAAGTAAACAAAGAGAAAGCTGAACATTCAGAAGAAATATTGACTGAAAGGGAAGCCAAAGAATATCTAGAAACCCTACCCACACCGGTGTGTCCACCAGCACCCGAACAGAAGGAGGTAATGGACCAAGAATGGTTTGCTCAACTATGGGCCTTATTCCCAAGGTTACAAATGGAAAAACAAAATCTAAAAGAGGACTCACGCCTACCATATAAATGCAGAGTTGAGTTAGTAGAAGGAGCAACCATGTTTTTTGCGCCACAATATCAATTATCGGAAAAATCAGCAGCAGAACAAGCGAGATTCCTCAAGGATGCTGAAGACAAGGGGATAATAGAAAAAGGAGAAACGGTGTGTCAGAGTTCGTCATTTATGGTGGCAAGGGCAGATCCAAATGCACCTCAAAGAATGGTGGTAGACTTTAGAACATTAAATAAAAAAACTATTCCTAAAGATGCTAACCTCCCGAGAACAGATCAATTGCCGAACTATGCTAGTCGAGGGGGGATCATGTCTAAACTCGATTTGACCAAAGGTTTCTACCATGTGGACGTAGATGAAGAATCAAGACCATTGTTGGGGATTGCTACTGACCCAGGAGGGTACAGATTCAGAAAGCTCCCCATGGGTTGGATAAATTAACCGGGAGTATTTTCCATGTCCAGTAGCTTTGTTGTGGGTCTAGCAAACTACTGGTATAATAAGGATAGAGAAAGAAGGGGTTTGCCCGAAATACCACAAAACTTTCTGGTGTACATAGATGACATTTTACTTGTAAATGAGGATATAGAAGAACATAAACGAGCAATGTATTATCTTACCTACTCTATGGCACGTTTTCATTTAACCACCAATTTAAAAAAGTGCGAGTTGGGAAAAGACAGTATGAAGTTTCTGGGAAAATGGATAAGCAATAAGAAAGTACATTGCGCATATAAACACATAGAAGCCATACAAAAGATGCCTTTGCCCATGACCATCAGAGAAATGCGAAAATTTTTAGGGATAGTAAACTTCACAAGGCCCTTTCTCCCAGGGATTGCTGAATATCAACGAAGATTAAATAAGGTAGGAGCAGGGGTCCCGCGGAGGATGAGCAACAAAACGAAAGTAAAATGGACTAAAACCCTGATACAGGACTTTGTAAAAGTCAGAGACATGGTAATGAAAGCTGTGGCAGTGAGCACGTATGATGGAAAAAGACCTCTGTATTTAGCCACTGACGGATCAGACTATGCAATAGGGGGAATACTTTATCAGCCCACTGACGAAAAAAGGGTAAAACCTTTAGGATTGGCCGTCTGATGCGCCGTCCCACGGCAGACCAGCAACCGACGCAAAGCATTTCCTCCCACCTTGAATTTCTTGCCGCTGAGGGGGCAGAGCCACTTGTCCTTGGCCAACTCCTGCGTGTTCGCTTT
>Ga0210059_1011834_pt1 | contig 13287 bp, 10 predicted proteins | sample Ectturendosymbi2_FD_188042 | JGI IMG/M metagenome (GOLD analysis project Ga0210059, IMG submission 188042) | Ecteinascidia turbinata endosymbiont from Florida, USA - Sample 2 (SPAdes) (version 2) | ecosystem: Host-associated > Tunicates > Ascidians > Unclassified | place: Key West, Florida...
ATTCCAATGAAAACTTCAGCGAAACACTTTGGCCTAGCGGTTGGGCCCCAGGCCGGGCAACATGTGCCAAAATGACCCTAAAACTACTTCACTTATGATGTCACTCACAAAAAATCCGCACCCCCCAATCAAAAATTGTTTTTTTCGAGTGTAATCTACTAGACTGGCCAATTCTTTTGAGCCATTCAACAGCTCTCTAGCGCAATCGACGGAGGAGCTAGGGCGTTGGTAAGGCAACCGAAAACTGCTGTTTTTTTGGCCGAAATCGAAGTACGAATATATCGTACGCCGGCTCTCAAAGTGTTAACAAAAATAATATCATTGGCTATGGTATGAAATAACCTTTCTCACTATATCCCAGACTTTTAGGTAGCTCCTCTGGTTTGTACTATATAATCAAAAGATAAAACCAAAGGCACATAGCAGTTTCAGGTGAGACACCACTTCGCACGCTACATAACTAATTTCAGCCAGATATGTCACTTCCTCATGACACCGTTTCGCATATTAAAAGACAAGACCAGGAGCGCTGCATGGAATATGTTAAAGTGTCCACTATTATAGTGTTCTGAGCCAAAGATAGAGCAGATGTTAACTTGAGTTTGATTTCAAGGTATTATTGGAAGTGTCTATATTGCCTCATGAGGCAAACACTGTGCTTGGGTTATTTTGCCTTTAGCAGAACACGATTGATAAAATTTTGGATTTAAACAAGATTTGGATTTGAATTGGATTTTGAAATGACATTGTTGGATTGGACATGGATTTGAAAAACCTAAATCCGTTCATCTTCGCTGCATAGGGCAGACACTTTCAACTGCCCTGTACGACTACTTTCCAAAACGTTCTGGCAAAATATCAAAAAGACATGTCATGCTGGCATCTACAGTGAAGGGTGCAACTAGAAACAAACAGACACAGTGATGTGGAAATTAAAGCATTACTGAATTCATCCAAATAACAGCTGTATAGACCTTTCTTTTATCAAAACTTAAACAACCATGAAAAGTTACGAGTTTTTTATCTTATGTACAACAATGAACTTGTACTCAAACTTCTGAAATGTTCTTCTGATGAAGATGAAAATTTTGCTGAAAACATCATGTATGTTGATCAGACATGGGTTAATCATATTCGTCGATCCTAATTGATTACAGTTTTTTGAGTAATCTTAATTGATTGAACTGACTAAAAATGACATGTAATCATTATCGATTACCTTACCAATTTATTCATAATTGACAATCATTATCGCAAGTAAACCTGGAATTCTTCACACTATATCACTTTAGTTAAAAACGTGCAGACACTTCGGCAGTAGAAGAGCTAGAGTTGCATTCTGAGGAGAGGTGTTGCATTTATTTATATACAATCAGAGTAAACCTATATATATATAAGTGCTGCAGTAGGCTATGTATAACTAGTAAAGTGGTTAATATAAATTAACTTTTTTCAGAGGTATAAGGTAATTTATTCCATGTCGAAAGCACCTTCACGCAATGCTGATAACTAGCATGTCCACAGAAATCATCCACCAAAACAAGATACTGGTAAAAAAGCTCAATGAAACCAGCATTACAACCTCTCTGCTGGCATTGCAGTGAATGCGCGGTTCACCGTGAACGGAATGTGCGAGAAGAACAACACCATATATATGTGGCGCGAAGAAGCAACAACAGGGTGAACTCTTGTTGCTTGCTGCCACAGTGCAAAGCTTTGCACACATGCTGCTCGGGCTTTTTAATCGCAACACCAGTAAGGTTTTGTTGACCATTGACTTTTGGTCCAATAGACTGATACACAGCTATATTGACCAGTATTGCTGGTCATTTCAATTCAAATGAAAACATACACAATGGTATGCTGGCTTGCAGACAATCCAAAGGCCATCACACAACCAGTAGCATAACTGACAGGGAGGCAGAGGGGCACCCTGACAAGCTAAATATAAAAGCTGGGATTCCACTAAAACTGGAATTTTGGTACACTATTAGTATTCTTTTGGTTTTCAGTTTGTTGCTGTTTTTTTCTGTTTTTCAGAGTATTTTCTGGCAATTTAGGGTATTAGCACAGCCATCCACCACATCTCGATTTACCATCATTTCTCAAGTTTTCTTCTGAGTGTTGGCTAGTGGGCCCCTTTCACCTAAGTTTTGCCCTATGGCTCAAACCTCTTAGTTATACCACTGCACACAACTGAAAACATTGTAGCCCGGTTTGAAGAAATAGTCAGCAATTTTGAAAATTACAGTATTAGAAAACAACTTTTCAACATTGCTGTACAAGTGTTCAAGCCTGATGATGTTGTTCGACTGATCAAAGATTTGAAACAGTTATGTTTATCAACTGTAACAAACATTTTAAACATTGATAATTTTTGTTCAATCAATATTTAAAGTGTTTGTTGACATGTCAACAAACAATGTGATTTTTCTTCCTCTTCGGTGCTTACTCGTTAGCAATTCGTAATTCGTTCATATCGTTCATTGTCCAAAAATCTAACTACATCAAGCCATGCAAATTAATTTTGTTTTCCTTCTGAGGATGTTTCAAGACAAATGTAATCATGATTGCTTTCAGTGTAATCATAATTGATTACATTGTGGTTTTGTTTATTTGTAATCGAGTATGTGGCATAATCGATTACATTTGTGATGTAATGTCTGTTTGATCCTGGTGCATGTCTATACTTCAAAGAAGTCTTATTTTCATTGCAATTAATGCATGAATAAGCTCCACATGAGTGCATGAACACTGTTCTTGTACCTAGAATGGTGGTGAATGTTTACAGACTGAAGGTGATGCTGGAAATTTTTTATACCTGTTTTTCTTCCAATGGTTTTCCTATCAAATTGAACATTGCATTTTGCAGTAGCTGCTGATGCATAGTTCCAGTGTTTGTTCCACTCCAGTATTGCCTGCATGTGTTACCTTGCACTTACCCTGTGATGTGCTATGAATCAGCAGTTGCCCCAAGATCTAATGTGGCCTGGCAGTGAATTGAAAGAACTGCTCATACGGTGAAGAAGATTCAATATTTCCTATGCCCTTTGACTCGCTGATTTAATTTTGAGCTAAACCATAAATCAAATAAAAATTACAGACAAATCAGTGACACTTCTTTCACAGACATTTGGTATTTTTAAACACCTATACAAGAGTGCAGGATTATGGCTCTGAAATTGCCAAGATAGTTTCCAACAGTTTGTTCTAAATAAATATTAACAGACTAAATTAGTGCATTGAGTAAGCTGCCCATGAAAAATAAGGAGGACGACATTCTACTATGATTTTACAGTTTACATCGTAATGGAGTTATGTTGTAAGTTCTAGTTTAAAAAAAGTTTGTGTTGAAAGTACTGTACTTCCAAATGGTGAAGCAGCAGCAAGCAGAATTATTCTGATGTTTATCAAACTTATCTTGCAAATGTTTCGATTGTTACATTGTTATCTGAGTCAAAGCATACAGTAGTCATATGTCCTTTTACAGCAATGCACGACTTCACAAAAGTAACATATCATTTGTAAGAAATAACCATTATTATTTAAGTGCTAAGCACTGCAATACTGTGTCAAACTAGCTATTGCTCATGATATGCATGTATTCAACTGTTTCAAAGCACTTTTGAAAAAATTACTCTGGCATGTAGCTGTTTTGTATTTTAAAAATCTTACGGATGTTACCAATCTTACATTGAAACTGCTTCATGGGATCTAACTCCATACGGTTTGGAGTCATTGCGTGGTGCCTCACAAGACAAGATATTGTGATAATGTCGCAATTTTCTAGACAACCAGTTAATGGCTTCATGGAAGCTTTAGGTAGACATTTTAACTGGCAGTTAGCATTCGCTGAATAAATGGTTGAAATTGTAGCAATCAAACCACAATATTTCTTGTATGCACACATTGCAGTTTGAAAGTAATTGATCTTGTGTTTGCATGCCACAAATAAATACATTGTAAATGTGGGCAGCATTCGTAGGATTCAATGGCAATGACAGTTTGCTGGGTGAGGGATACTTTTGTCAGGGTAAAACCGTTCAGATCTTGTCAATCAGTTGTGCAATTATGTATTTCAAAGTATATATTACGAGTTCTGTGTGTTGCTTGAATTTCAGCATTTCCCAACGATGTGAACCCTGAAACTGGTGAGAAAGGAGGTCCACGAGGTCTAGAGCCTACAAGGTACGGTGACTGGGAAAGAAAAGGACGTGTTACAGATTTCTGACACTTACGGTCGCTTATGGACAATGCGAAAGTATTGGGCTTGGAGATTTGCCCAGTGATCCATCTATCCACCTGTTTAAGCATTGTGTTTGACGTTGTTTGTATCCAGATTGATATTTGCAACTGTAGTTGTTCGTTGCCTGTGTTGTTAGTTCACCGGTTTGTATGTCAAGTGCTTTTCCTGCGCTCTTCTCTTACTGTAGCTAAATAATTTTTTGCCCGCCATAATTGGTATTTGCAAACAAGCCTAGTAAACCAAACCGGCATGAAAGTTCGGTGAGTAGCAGCACGGGGTTTACCCCGTGCAGTGCTACCACAGGTTTTTTTGCAAAAGTCACTAGAATCACAAAAAAATTCACTAGATCTGAAAGAAATCATTAGGTTTATAATTTCTATGCTGAAATTAACAGTTGTGTTTGAAATCATTTATTTGTGTTCATCTACAAGTTTTTGTTAGTATTGTCACTTTAAGCTTCTGAAAGAAATTGAAGATCTCCGACCTAAAGTTTCCATGCTTCAGCTTGATCTATTTTAACAAACTTGCAAATTGTGTAATTGTTTTTGGGCGATAAAGAAACTTGTAGATGGATCAACCTAATATTTAATCAGTGTATTTCTATTGTACTGATCCTGCCAAGAAATGGAGATAAGGACGTAGGCAACATTTTAGGAAATAACAGTACAGAAGTGAAAACAGTAGGAAACTAAAATTAGAAAAACTTGTTTTTTGCTGTGGGTGCACATCCTCACACAGCTATACAGGATTCACGTAATCGATTGTTTTTCTGAAAAAAACGGACTGAACAGTTAGACACAAGACATCCGATCTTGTTTAAACACGCGTTGCAAGAAAGCACTAGGGTACAGTAAAAAATCACTAGGCGTGGCACCAGTGACACCGTGCACAACAATAGTTTGTTCTTATGATTCTTTATAAATCTTTCCATTTTTTTCAGGAGCCATTTCTATAAAAACTTTAAACAAAACATCACACTGAGTTTGTTTTGCTTTACAACTATTGTTTGTGCTGTTTCAGTCTTAGCACCTAATGCCTCTTCTGCGGGACAAATTTTGATGCCTATTTGTGTAACAGCGTGAAAAACTATAGATAAAATCGCCACGGCATTATTTTGCTTTCGTTGCAAAGTAACGGCCAAAAATCTACCTATCCACCTTTCGGACAGCAACATGAAACTCTAATTGCTCTCACTCCAAGCGTGCAATCGCGTATCCAGGTGGAGCACTTTGAGGTAACTTCTCCCTCAAACGCTTGTGTCGCTCCTTTGATATGAATGCGCCCTTTTTGGTGCCTATCGAAGTAGAACCAGAGATGAAAAAATAGTCTAAACGAAGAAATGCTTTATACTTCATTGAACTTCAGGATCTTCATACCGGACTTTGACCCATCCTCTATCGAATAGCATCAAAAAGGCTATTCTTTGACCCATCCTCAATGGAATAGTATCAAAAAGGCTATTCTTTCGTAATTACTGTTCCCGTATTTCTCGTGTGAGAACTGCCCAGTCTTACTCAAGTTAGCATATCACAACCCAGTCGCTTTCGTCAGCATATTTCTCGTCTTGCCGCTGACCTGTGCAATATTAACCTGTTCTGGTTACAATCTTGAAAGGAAAGGCAGTAGTGAAAACAGGAATGGAAAACTTGACTGACGCAAGATTCTAAAACCTCCAATGCTAGAAACCGGTTTCAGGGATGTTGCCAGTGCAGTTCGTGAGTCCGCAGTATGCAGAGGCGGATCAAAGGGTAGGGGGGCCCTATGACGTATTATCATTTTCGTTTGCAAAATTTATGTTTTCGCAGATTCGCAACCAGTGCCGGATTTCCTATAGACTTAAGCCTAGGGCCTCCAACAAACTGTGGTACGCATAGAGTCAATGGCCGGGATATGATCATTTAGATTAAACTTCGTCAAAAATTTGTCTCAATTATTACTCACGAAATTTGGTTTCATTCAACTTTGGTGGTGATAACGCCAGAGTCTTCCGACGAGTTTCTATGAATCTCGGTATGACAGTTGGTCAAGTTGCATGCCATCTATTGTGTCGATATACTCAAAGTACATCGGCTGCGTTTGCCGAATCGTACCGATTGTTACGTTTGATTCCATCAAAAGAGCTTGTGGATGTTTATGTTTGAAATGCACCTGATCATTGGCATAACTGACGGGTGGCAAGGGTGCGAACCGCACCGCCCCCTGCCAAACGAAATGTAAAAACTTGGTTCCTACCGAGCTTGTATTTTGGTATTTGCTATTCTTTTGATTTCAGTAGATTGTTGTTTTCTTACGTTTTTCGGAATGTTTTCCGGTGATTCCGGGTTTTTGTACAGCCGTTCAGTACCGGATTTGCTATTGTTTCTTCACTATTTTTTGAGTGTTAGCCAGTGAGTTCCCTTCAGCTAAGTATGCCCCTGGCTCAAACCTCTAGTTATGTCACTGCACCCGATCAAAGCAAGGTTGTACTGCAGATAAAGCTATGCGTAGGGCTAGCAGCAGTATCGTACAATGAAAGCATAGTTTTTTCTTAGGTGACTGAGCAATACAGTAATTTTGTCAGCGTTTGTATCGCGTAAAGCTCGATTGGTATTTTTTGATGCGATTTTTTTCCATTTGAAATTTCATTCAGTAAAGTCATTCAGAAATCAGATTGCTATTAAGTACTTGCGCAAGTTTGCACTGCTTCCATGCTAAGCAAATCAGAGATCTTGATGACATTGAATAGCAAGCAAAAGCTACTTTGCCAACTGCCAACCGCAGAACTCTTCCCCAACGAGACAGGGAAACAGCAAAAAAGTGACAAAAACGCGTTTGGGGTGGTTGCCTTAGAGTTGCAACGTGGTCCTCACGTTGTGCTACGTCTTAAGCCGCCACACATACTACATAGGTGCGGTGCAGTGTGTTTGTTTTTTTGAACACAGATAAGAAAAAACAGATGTGATTCTTCTAAAAAACGTTGACCATGTGTTTTGTCAAATACTTCAATTGTGGCGATTTCGGTTGGTTTGCCTGTAGCAGTTACAATCCTGTTCTCGCCAGCTATGTAGGATTTCAACAAATCCGTGCAACTGAAAGCTTTTGCGTCAAAGACAGCAACAAGCCCGGTGATCGTGGGCACTCCAGTAATGATTTAAAATTTTTTCTAACCGTACTTTCAGAGCGTCATTTTCGCAAATTGATAAACGCTTTTCCATTTTTTACTCGTAACAATGGGAGAGGGGGCCTCACAAGTGGATTAGCCTAGGGCCTCAGATCTGTTAAATCCGGCCCTGTTCGCAACGTTCTCGTTTGCTTTTTCCACTTGTCGGTTATATGCCTGCCGTAGCCTATAACTCGATTGTAAGCCGCACGAAGTGGTGTCAAAAATTAATGTAAGGTGTCTTTGATTGTAAACCGCGCATAAACATAGGTTACCTAATCAGTGCCGCACCAAGGAATTTTGTTCGGAAAGGGTCAGTCACAGACGTCGTCAGATTTCAAACTTTAGCTGTTTTGCACAAAGATCAGTTTGATGTCACTGGTCAATTTCTGGTCCATTACAACAGGATATGACGTCAAATGCCAGTCGGCATCAGTAAATTTTAACAAAGACAAGAAAACGTTTACTTTCGCAGTGATCATTATCAAGCAGTTGTTAACTTTCAGTGAATATTAAGAGTAGCGGAAAGCGAAGCGCCGTGTAATGTTGTCCTCGAGGATATCACTGACTGTGCCTATTGAATAAGTCAAAAACAACTAAAAGTATGTATGTGGATACATAGGAACAAATCAGAGGATTCCAATAACCAAGTTTTGACTTTACAAAATACCTGCGAGCACAATTAAAAGATAAAATTCAGTCTACGTTTCTTTTTCAACAACTCGTCGATAACTATCTCAGGATCAATGTCACATCACGATTATTCGTAAAAAAAGCCAATCCATCAGACGGTTTTGCCCCGGCCCGTAACCAGCTCGGGACACCAGGGAGGGCGAAAAGTTTTCTGAAAGGGGCCCAAATTTTTCAAATTATGTCCAATAGTTTTCAACTATGCCCAACAGGTTTTTCCAGGGGGGGAAAGGTTTGTAGGGGAGGTTTCTTCCCCCTCTGGTTACAGGCCTGTGTCCAATATTTTTAAAGTGTGTCCAATACATTTTTCCAGGGAGGCCGAAAATTTTTCTAGCTAGTTACGGGCCTGTTTTTGCCCCATAGTGCTGCGCAGGTAGGGTAGCAACCGTTGAAAATGAACGTTCATTTGTTGCTGTTGTGACTGGCAACGTTGCGAATAAGTGCAACAGTGTGTGGATGTTTGAGAAAAAGACACAGTTGGCCAGAGTCTCTATAAGGTTTAACTCGGAGCTGAGAGTTTGGGTTACTGGCTCAGGGCCTATGAGAGGGGGTCCAGCAGGTAATGTGCTGAACTAACTCAAAAACTATTGGACATTGTTCCGGGGCCCGACAGCTACCAAGGGGCCTGAGACAGAAGGACAGGCCCTTAACCAGCTTAAGACACCAAGGGGGCGAAGAGTTTTCTGAGAGGGGCGCAATTTCTTTTACAGTAACTATGTCCAATAGTTTTTGACTTAGTTCAGCACATTTTTCCAGGAGGACAAAATTTTTTCTAGGGGAGCCTTCACCACCTGCTACCCCCCTATTTACAGGCCTGCTGAAGGAACGATTGTGTTTTTGTTACTAACACACTCGGAATAATGTAGCAAAATTAATCCCGTCCGGTGATAAAACCGGTTGGGCCTGAAGGATATGGTAAGAAGTGTGATGTATTTTAATGTGAATTGCTGGCAGTGCATTTTCCTGATAAGATGTATTGATAATTATTAGCAGTAATTATTGTTGAACTTGAAGGTTTGCCTACTTTGTCGAATTTAAGACATTCACGATTACTGTCCCAGTGTGTCCATTTAACTGAATATTCCTTTTCGTCTTTCACTTTTAAACGTTTTCAAACAAATCTTTAATAAAAAGTCTCTAATAAACCAAGAGTTTTAAACTAAGGGATACTTCCAATGAAATTTGATTGGAAACATGCCAGTTCGCAATACAATCTAATCTAACAGCAGTAGCCCTCGAATGTTGCGCATATGTGTAAGATAATAACTGAAATGTTTAAAATTAACAATTTTTTTCTTATGGTGGTTTGTTGTTGGCGCTTTATAACTGCAATGGTCTTTTAGCGCCACGACTCAGTTTGTACAATTTCTGGTTTCAATTCACTCGGTTTGTTTTTGTGTTCTGGGTGTGTTCCCTGCAGCTCTTCCGCACACCATGCGCCTGGTAAGAAGGCTACAGTACCAATTTGCATGGTCTTGGTAAGGGCCGGCACCGAAGCGGACGCACTTACCACTAGACCACGGGCTGAAAACTAACAAGTAACTGCAGTGCAGGACGCAAGTGCTTATAGTGAACCGCTGGGTGTGCTCTGCGTTTTGCTGATTGTTAAACTTGCGCCGCAAGCTGATACAAGGTCGAATCGAATGTGAGTTTAGGATTAGCGAACATACCCAGAAATCTGAAGATTTCGAAACATACAGAAGAAACTAACCACTTACAGTGTTTCGACACAATGCTTTAAAGCAGTGGTCGCTGCCTTGTGGCTTATGTGAATTATATCCAAATGTTTGTATTAGCTTGAGAATATTCTTGACAATTCCAGCTACAGTAGCATCTGCTGAAAGATATTTCAGCAAGCTTAAACTTGCAAAATTATTTGCTGTCTACTATGTCAAAAACTCGACTTGTTGACCTAGCAAGATTAACCATTGAGTCTAACATTGCCAGACAATTTGTTTTTGAGAGTGTTGTTACAAATTTTGCGAATAGGAATACCAGAAAATCGCTTAGCCAACAGTGAAATGATTTCTATGTAACTTTTTCCTTGATTAGATTTTACTATGAACACTTAAAAGTCATGTTCAAAAAATGGTAGTACGGTCACATTTCTTGAATATCGTTGTTTCATATGATCAATAAATGAGCACTTCTTGTTGAAGTATGATGCACGTTAATTAGCCTCGATTTTTGTTTATTTCAAAATAATTTTGCAAGTCTTAGGGGACCCAAATGGGTTTTGCTCCGCCTAAAAATATTTCTCTTGGAGGCCCTACACAACTCACTGCACCAGGTAAATACCCATCTGTCATATTCTGCTCTCAATGCTAACGAAGAAGAGTCAACACCAGCTTTCATGACACTGCACAAGAGCCAGGTTCACTGTTCTGGTGGCGTACAGTGATGAGACTGCAGTTCGCTCCAGAGGTGAGCGGATATTGATTTTTTAACTCCTGATCCACACCCGAAAAAATTTTTGCATATCCATATCCATTCCTTATCCGAAAATTTCTGAAATTTAGTATCCGATATCCATCCGAATGCGACACTGGCTCAATACAAAACGTAGTGGTTGTAGGTTCGCCAGTGGACCTTCGTTTTTGAAAACTTATTCATCCGTCGCCTGTAACTTGACACCAATCCATGACAAGTCTGCAGTAGACTGCACTATGCTCGGTACAAACGTAGTAAACATCAACCTAACCCTTAAACTAAATACCCAAACCTAAGCCCTCAACCGAAACCCTAAGCCCAAACCGCAAATCTGAACAAACTTTTTGAAAAAAGTAAATGAGAACCAGTACCATGAAAAGTGGAACCACCATTACCAAAACGAAATGTGCCTTGTCATGGCAAGAGTCAATGCGAAAACCATTCCCACACAGAATGATACGTCCATTTCACGACAGTGCTGTTAATGTGACTGTTTTATTTTAATTGTGTCGCCATCAGCGGACCTATAGCCACTTCCAAACAAAAACACCCTGTCATTTTGTGACGCAATCCATAAAAATAACATCACATGCGCGCTTTCAATTGTAAAAACAGAAAAGTAGTGTGTATTTTGCCGCCAGAGGAAGGCTATAGCTCTGCTGTGGTTATTTTTTATTTGAACTGTAGTGTATCTGGCTTTGTCTACGTATAACACTGAGTTCGTGGCACTAGCAGTTGGTACGATGAACCTGGTCGAGTGGGAAGTCCTGATGTGCGAGTCGTCGTCGTTTGGGCTCTCAGCATTGTTGTTTCGGCTTGGCTAACTAATAGAGACGACTCATTTTATGGGAAAACTTTTGATGTAAACCACACCTACAGTACTTTTTTAATAAGTTTTGAAAAAAGACACAGGTTTACAATGGGATAAGGTTTTAGGTAATATGGCAAAGACGATCCGCTAATCCAAGGATATAGTCCTTGCCATGTGACCAATTCAAGCAGTCTGGTTCAGCTAATTGCAAAAGAGCTCCAGCATTCAATCAACAGGTAAAATAAAGCAAATATATTTTGCAACACTGAGAGCAGATCACAGTATAAAATATAGTAAAACTATGTAGCTTACAAAAACTACAAACCCAATCTGTCTTTTAGCAAAGGTTGACTGTATAGAACTTGAGGAAGAATGTTCAAAATTCCAACCAAAGAAATGTAGCTTAAACACTGAAATAGGCAAGGGGTGGCCAACAAGTCGATCGCTGAATGTCACTTGGTGGATCGTGCCTGTTTTTGCATTGAATTGACAAGGTATCTAAAAAGAACATTTTTCAATCAATATTCCAGAAAGTACATAAAAATTATCCATCTATTGGTTGGTCACGCATATTCTTTGGTGCCTCTTGCGATGGCTGACCATAGCCAGGCTAGCACGGCAGATGCAGCAAGTTATTGTAATATGTTTTCCCAGTGTTTTTTTAAGGTTTTGAAAAGGGTGTCGTGGTGGAGCTTTAGTGTGTTAACACCATTTTCCCTTCTAAGTTTCATACTTTTAACTGATTTTCGCAAAAACGCAAGTTTCCGTCCATATATGCTTAATAAGTTGAGCACGACATTCATTTTTGGCAAACAAACTAAAAACAATTTTAATTCAGAAAGGTTCAATGCAGGCCTATTTATTCACTCATTTTTGTGCTTGTTTTTCCTTTAAGGAGTCGCGGGGGCAGCAGCCCTAGGAGGATCCGAAATGCCTTACGATGAACAGAAATTTCTGCTGGCTTCCACACCTACACGGGGCCAAGCAAGATTGCAGATGTGGTCACGTCACCTGGTCCTTGGACGAACTCTGGGCCGCTTTCCCGTGGGTATAAACTGTAGCTCGAAAGACTTAGTTCGCCATTCTTTCCTGGGACATTCTGGATACATGGCCAAACTAGCATAGCTGGGATTTCTCAATTTGGAGAAGTAGCTTGACATCCTGGTTTTTACACACTTCAGACCTGTGCTTTTTGTCACGAAGTGTCACACCGAGAACTCTTCGCAAATATCCCATCTCGGCCATTTGTTCTTTCGACAGTAGACCTATATTTTTTCAGTCGTCAGCTAATATTCATGAACAAAGGTGAGGATCGGAACAAAGACCGATTTAAAAACTGAAAGCTTTGCCGTCTTAAAAGCTCCCGTTTTGTCACTACGGAGCGATAAAGCTCACGCAGAACTGCGTTTGCTTCACCAACCCGTGTATCAATGCCTTTGTTCCTACTTCCGTCACTAGTGCATACCACCCCAAGGTACTTGAACGTCTCCACCTGCTGCAGTGCAGTTTCGCTCACTCACAGAAAACACTGCCTTGGGTGTCTTGAGAGACACAATACATCAATCTTTTTAGTGCTGAGTTTCGTTCCTGGTTGGTTGTACACAGCAGAAAACCGATCAAATGTGTGCTGAACGCCCTGTTGAGAAGATCCATGCATGCAGTACCAATTCGTCCGCAAAAAGCAAATGGTTCATCCTGCAGTTCCCAACAGTGACACCCATGTCGACGCGTCTGTGACTGTCTATCATCCAATTCATGTAGACCAGGGCTTCTCCAAAGTTTTTGGGAGAGGACCACATAAGCTATTGCACAACTGTTCGAGGTACGGACTCTTGCGTAATGTGTTTTTTTTTTCGGGATATGTTCCATTCTACCACAACAACACATTTTTCGTAAATATATTATTTTGCATTATTGGCAAAATGTATTGTGCGTCCGGGTGAAATGGCTTCGCAGGTCGGATTTGACCCG
>Ga0210059_1011835_pt1 | contig 13286 bp, 9 predicted proteins | sample Ectturendosymbi2_FD_188042 | JGI IMG/M metagenome (GOLD analysis project Ga0210059, IMG submission 188042) | Ecteinascidia turbinata endosymbiont from Florida, USA - Sample 2 (SPAdes) (version 2) | ecosystem: Host-associated > Tunicates > Ascidians > Unclassified | place: Key West, Florida...
TTTTAAAATTCGTTTCATAGCTTTCTGAAGCACAGAAAAAAATGACTTTTATGACTTTAAATGGCCCTACTCATCAATGACTCGCTGATTTACGTGAGTTGGTGTGCTCGCACGCTCGGGCGTGACAAAATATGACTTTATGACCTAACATGGTAAATATGACTTTTCATGACTTTATAACTTTTGATTTAGACTTCGTAGGGGTGCGATTTTTGTTTTAAAATTCGTTTCATAGCTTTCTGAAGCACAGAAAAAAATGACTTTTATGACTTTAAATGGCCCTACTCATCAATGACTCGCTGATTTACGTGAGTTGGTGTGCTCGCACGCTCGGGCGTGACAGTGAGACATAAGCAGGAAAACAACTGTTCACCCATAAAACATGCGCCGAAATATGGAGGAAATGAAAAACAAACACTAACCCTTTTTTAGGTTCACCAGTTGAGGCTGACAGTATCATAACAGCAGTGAAAGACTTTTGATTTGTATCAGCTGAGAAATACCACTTTAGAAGTTCGCGGCAATATAGGCCTACACAAGCATAGCTTGAAACATCCGGCTCTGTGTTTGAGCGCTATCTCAGATCTGCAAGCATGGCTATAGTCAAGACAAGACTGAGATCGGTTCCGGAAGCTGTTTTCACACAGCTACACAAATCCAAATAAATTTAAGCAAGGTAGCAGTGTAACACAAATTTTCGAATACGAAACGGTTAAAGCATTTTTTATCAAAATGGACCAAAACAACCAGACTTAATTTGTTTGCTCGCTTCGACGTCATCTGTGAAAACTACTGACTTTGCAACGCTTCATTACACTGTAGCCGATTTTTTAAACGAAAGTCCAGTGTACTTTTCCCAAAAGATGACTTGAACCTGGCAAAATATATTTTAGAAATGGTCCTGCTGAAAATTTTGAATCCCATCTCTACGTTCGACGAGAACCAAAAACGAAGCTGGCTTAATGCTTACACCAGTCACTCCTCACCTGTACGTTGGAATACATTTGCGATGAACAGAAACATGGGCGTTGGTAGGATCTTTGGTGATTCTAAGCTGACTTGCTACACTTTCAAGCGCTGCTTGTTCAAGCGTGCCTCTCCGAACGGTATTTGGATCGCCGAAAAGCTGCCTGAACCATGATCCTCCCATCATGCAGGTGAGACGCGTTGTTGGATCGCCCAGCCTGCAAATGTAAAAACCTTTCTGGAGTTTCCGTATTATCTTGATTTCGTCGCCTGAAAAAGTGAAATGGATTCTCTGGAAGCACTGAAACAAGTATTATCAGTCAGCACACAGTAAAAATACGTCTGCAAACATCTTCGTCTGCCGCTGTCTTTCTTGCAATGCATTCAAGCCTGTTTTTTTTTCGCTGAGACATCTTGGTCACCGAAACATCGCGGTCATTTGTCTCACCGTTGTATTAAAACTCGCCGTAGCAGTGTTCATTGGCCTTTATTTTCAGACATTCTGATCAAAATGATTTACATTTTTTTTGGTCATTTCAAAAACATTTCGGTCTATGACCGAAAAAAATTCAAGCTCGTACGATGGAACAGTTTTTGTGGGATACGCAGACCTGTGATAGGTATTGGTGTGATTCGCTTCACAACAGAAGTACATCTGACACAACTTTTGTGCAAAACACGGCAGCGTTTACCTGTCGTGTTCTGGAAAAGCGCAAGAGTCGTAAACAATGCCAAGCACTTTGGAAGGTTCCGTTGACGGCACCAGATGACCGAAGCCAAGATGGGGCAAGTTTTCATGCGGCGCCCCTTCATATTCGAGATTGACCACGGCGACGTCCACGAACCGTATGTGGCCAAGCATCTGACCGAGCACTATGTACGGGTAACTGTCGTCTTTATCGCTGTTTTCGTCCGAGCGACAAGTTGTTCTCAGTATTCTGCTCAGTTCGTATGAAGGGAGAGCGGACAAGACGTGGTCGACGTTTTCGACGCTCGATATCACCCCGCCTATAAAATTTGACAACGTCTCAGTGGCAAACATAACATGATAAAGAGAGGAACCTGCAACAGGCTTGCTTCAGAAGTGACGAATGAGCACTTATCTCATGCTAACCGGTTAAATTGATAAACGACGTCAAAACAAAGCGGTTCAATTTGCACGGGTAAGATCGCAACTGCATGCGCCCACAAATTGCAAAACATGCAGACCTGACGATAATTTAAAACTTTAAATACGCTCAGTTAGCACGACCGCAAGCGGCAGGCGGAATTAAAATGTTCTCATTTGGCGAACCCGCTTTGCACAACTTTGAGAGCCACTTTTCGAACTGCCGTAAACAAAAAGGGCTTGAAGTTACTTGAACAAGCAAATACCAGCAAGGCCGCAATCGGGGAAAATGACGACTTCAACAGACTATACGGTACGACGGTCACAGCGGCAATTGCCAGTTTGCTACAGACCAGTCGCTGCGAACAAGTTCGTTTCTGCAGCGAGTTGTTTCTTTCGTTAGCCACGCATTTGTTTTTTTCGAGTGGCCGGTACGCAACTTGACGTAACTTTATTTTTATGCATTTTAACTCATGGCTTTGACACTGAAAGTGACCGTTTTACAAAACGGGGGCTGGCTATTGATGTATGCGAAACTTCGGTTGCTGATATAAACAAAAAAAAAAAAAATTTATGCGTCAGAGTAACCACTTTGCAGATGAATAAGACAATCTGCTGACTACGCCAAATTTGCCCTACAAGCTATCCGAGTATCTGATACAAAAGTATTTTTTGCGAAGATTGATGATTTACCAAAGCGTGCAGTTCGACAAGACTGTACTTTGCAGATGTTACGATGAAAAGCTTGTTCAATAACGCCCGACCGCGCTCGGTCCACCGCACAGGTGTAGGAGCAGGCAAATTCTTGGGGTGCGAAGCATTTTTGCCCGAATTTTCCCAAACTTGCACGACACTTTGTGCAAACATTTTCTCAAGCAGACCTTCTTTTGGGATGACTCTGCAAACGTTGGGCGCCATTTTGTTCAAATCAAACCACATTGTGCGCCATTTTTGCCCAAATTTTCAGGGATTTTGCCCGGATTTTCACCCAATCAAAACTTTTGGGGGTGTGCTTGCACCCCCTGCACCCCTCCTCCTACACCACTGGTCCACCGGTCCGATGAAACTACAAAACTTCGTGTCAAAAGGACGACGTAACGTCCATCTCAACATTTACGAAGGACGGCTTATAAATGCAATCTCGTGACCTTTGTTTTCGCAAACTTGAGGCAGTGCTCGGACTTTTCTTACTTTGCTCATTCCAAAGACAACTTCGTAAGGACCACGAAAACCACTGTGGTGGCTTTGAGGTAATTTCGACCAGAACTCACCGTCCCATCGCGCTATAGAGAGTCAATGGAACCAACACAAGATGCAGAAATCGTGTATTTTCTGATAAACAAGATACAGGTATCTTGGCATTTGAAATTTCGCCTGGTAGTGTGATGTCACCATGACGTCGTAACGCCAGATAAAATTTCAAATGCCAAGGTACCTGCTTTTTGTTTATCAGAAAGTACACGACGTTCCGCATCTGATGATGTCTTCATCAAATCTCTAGCGCCTTTGGTCGGTGAGTTATGGTCCACATTGCCTCAAACATTTTAGGCTCTCACGGTCCTTAAGGGGTACAGCACACAGGTGGTATTATGCCACGAGAACAATTTAGTCAGTTTCTACAGTGATGAATAATTGGGTTTTACATTTTGTAATTTATGGTAGTAGGCAAAATCCGATCTTGTAGCTTCCATATCTGGATGATTTCGTATGAATGCAGAACTTAATTTACTGAACGAATGGCGTGTTGAGTTGCACAAAGAGCAAGCCTCGGTTTGTTAACGCCTAATCGAGATTCAACGTTCCACAAAGGTTCGAAAGTGGCATAGCCCGCAACAGCTGCAAAATAAGGTTGTAAAACCTAAAAATCCTTCTCTGGCGCGCTGTTCTGCAGACAAGAGAAGTTTTTCATTGTCTTCGCACTTTTTTTTCAAATTGACTAATGCAAGCATACGCCATTGCTCGATGACGTTTTTTTTTCACTACCTACCTGCACTGGCATATTCAACAGTCAACTGGCCGTTGACTTGCGGCTTCACTCGTTGTATTTCGGCGTTGCGTATGATATTCACGTTATTCTCGGAGGTCAAGTGCTTTGCCAATGATTCATTTAGGAAAGTAAAACCTTCCTTTACTGCCCACTGAGTCCATTTCTGCTCCTTCGTTTTTTTCACAAACGAATTGGTCAACAACTTTTTATTGAACAAACCGATGTCCGGCATAGTAGGCTTCCTTGGCATTGATGTCTGTAAGTAAAAAGTAAGTTACACACGACCACGCTCTTCACAAAAAAAACATTATTTTGGACAAAATATTGTTTTGAAACTGGACAAAAATGCTGTTTTTAACAACAGGGCTCAGGGTCACGATTGTTATAACTTGGCTTGAAACGTTTTTTCAGTACAACCTTCATTTACCTAGTTATGAAGCATCGCAATTTCAATCCTGTAAAGACCTAAAAAGCTTAAGGATCAAGACGGAAAAGCGTGTAATTTTTTGTCATGTATGATTCGCACACATGCATATGCAGTTTACGTTTCACGCTGATTACGCGATTCGCAACTGCGAGCATGTCTGAACGGAAGATCGTTAACTTTGTAATTAATACAACAAAAAACAAAAACGCAAAAATCGCGCATAAGCAAGCAGTCCTCGCTCTGATGAACGAAGCACGATTCTTTGCTACTTCGCTACGGATATATTAAGACTTCATATTACGTAACTTTCCGCACGTGCAAACCTGTCAAACTGCTGTTTCATTACCAACCGGATATTGCGTAGAAATCTCCAAAATTTTTAAATCAACAGTACATCGTTCGATGACAGCAGACATTGCATTCATACATAAACGGTTGAAAAACCTGTATCTGCACCGCATGCAATTCGAGATCTCCAGTGAAACTTTGAAATGACAACTTGGTAAGCATTCGATTAAAACTCCCAAAAGGGAAGTGTTTGGAAAATGTTCACAGTCTGTATCACCGTCGAGGTATTGCTGCCCCAACAGCTTAGTTGTGTAGTGACCACCTCTCAATCGGTTAGCCGGTTGTTTCTTGGGTGAAAGCGGTAGGTCGCAAAAAGTGAGTTCAAAAATAGAATTTTCAGAAAATGTCGGATTACACCAGTAGGCGCATTGGAGTATCAAGCTTGTTTCAAAAACTGAAGTTACTTTTCAAAGCTCTACAAATACAGTACGTAATGAACCTAGGCCAGAAAATCCGTACCTGCTTTGGTGCCAGTCGTTGCCACATGGGTGGAAACGCCGCTTTCATGCTGAGTTCTCTACTGTCAGCAGCAAATACGCCTTTTACAAAAGCATCAACTAAATAATCAGCGACCTCTTTGCCAAAACGTGCATTGGTGACTTCATGCATTGCTTCATAAGTAGAAGGTATCTATTGGAATCATAATGTTTGTTTATTTACTAAATATCATGAAACCCAGTCCGACGTACGTTAACAAGTGTCGTTAGACTCAGCGCAGCTCATTCAGCAGGATTGAAGAGCACAAAAACTACAAAAAGACTCAGAGAAACACGTGTACACTAAGCATATCCTAAACATGTCAATTTTGATGAACTAGAAATCTTAGCCTCCAATCGCTTCTGGAGACACTAAATGGTGCTCAAGTCCATGATGAACCAGAACTGCAACTGCCCCTTGGTAAATGTAGATATTAGATCCTGTTCATTTTTAATGCTTGACCGGGACAAAGTTGGCATTTGCTCATCTATCACACAATGAAAAATTGCTATTTTTGCCTGTTTTTTTTCCGCGCATGCTGGCTACACTGTGGTGTAACACTTTCGTGTGTTGCTAACGAATCTTTGCAAATGATGAAAATAGTCTTTTATAACTTGATTTCATTTAAATCCTTCGTTTATTGTATTGCTTTCTAATATGAGTTTCACACCTTTGCATCAATTTACATCAAGGCAAAGACTAAACATAGGTGTTGTATGAGTTCAAGCCAAAATTATCAAACAGTCCTGGCTCACCTTTCCTGGTGGGTCATCAGTGCTATTTTCTTATGTTGCTAAACTGTTTTGCATTTGTCTGGAGCAGGAAACTAACCTGCAGATTCATACATGGTCATATCACGTCAAGATCACACGTTTGCCGTGTACAGATTAGAGGAAGATCATTTCATACTTTGGTGTTGGTTATAGGCCATAAAAACACACTTTGCATTGAGCTTTGCAGCAGTGGGTATTTGTATCATTTGTAATGTTTTAAATGGTTGCTACTATCAGAATCAAATTTATTCTATATTGTATTTTGTAACGTCTTCACTCCTACACACAAGGCACTAAACTTTAAACATGGCTAAGAATCAAGTCGCAGCACTTGCAACTAGATTCAGACTGGGAATTGCATCGGATATGGCTTGTCAAGCTGCAATCTACATGTGATATCTGCAAGATAAGACTCAGAATTGCTTTGTAATCACCCAAAACCAAAGTATCAATGTCATTTTTTATAGAGCACCTCAACAAGTGAACCCAGCTCATTTGTCAATGCAAATCTTCTCGATTTTATTACACAAGAACACTGCTCATCATGATTAGCATTTTACTTTTAACTTGCTATGTCTATGCAGATGAGTTTAGCATGTTAATCAACACTGAAAAAGTTGATTGAGATAAATTTAAAAAAAAGGTTATTTATATTGAAGATATATGACTGTGAGCAGCCTATGTGTCCACAGAAACAGTGAGGTATTAGTCAATTCTCATATTTTTACTTTCACAAAACATATATAATGTATCAACTAAACTCTGATGCAGGTAAAAATTAAAGCAGAAATATACACAATGATAAACTAAAATTTACATGTTCAACACTTACTCTTTTCAATAATCCTGGGAGAATCATTCTTGCCAGTGAAGAGGAAAATGGTGCCTGCTTCTTGAAAAATGACCACAAATCATTTGGAAGTATATGCAAAGCATTATCAACATATATAAGTCTTTTTCTTGCCACCAAATGAGTTGAAGCAACCTGCCACAGGCAGAACAATAACAAAAACAAGTAATCCATCTGTCTAAATCTATGTTTTCAAAAAATATGGAAGGAAATCTATGCATTAGCGATTCATCATGACAAAAGAATGCACATAAATATGTCAGAAAAATGAAGTGGAAATCAAAGCACAATTTTTACTGATAATATTTGATCTTCCAAATGAAGATCTGATATGAGCTGCAATGTATTATTCCCAACGACACCAGCTGTACGAATGCTTCTTGGTCCAAACTCAATGACAGCTCCTCCATAATCTGCATGTAGCACCATCATTAATACTTGGCAAATCATATTCATAAGAAAGGTATCCCACAGTCAGTGCAATCTTTAAAAAGTCCAACTTAACCATAAACTTGTGTTATAGTAACTTACTTCTAGAACAAAAGAACGACTTACCATTTCTGTCAGCTGTAGAAACATTGGTTTTCATCCATCCACCAACATGCTCCTTTTTTTCAAACAGCATTATTTCACATTGTTTAACAGATGATTGACGCAAAGCATTACTAGCATAATAAGCAGCAGAAAGGCCACTAATGCCACCTCCACACACAACAATTCTCATGATTTTTCCTCAACCTAAAAACCATGTGGTTAACATGAAGTACAGATCTCATTGGTTATCATTGCTTTTGATTTATAAAGTATTACATGTCTGTGCTATTAGCTTCAAAGGGTTTCAAATCAAAATCAGTGTTCACCAGTAGAGTAAAAAGTATTGATTAAAAATGAAATGAGGAATATAAACAAGGACTTAGGTATTTCAAGTGATATTTGTAACACCAAGGGTTGGAACAGACCTTGCAGGTCAAGTATTAATCAAGTCCTATTGTTGGCATAAATCAACACTAAATTGAAGACATTGCAAGTAAACAGGAAAAATTAAGCGACAAATTACAAAAATTTGAACATCGGACAAAAGTTAGTAACAAAGCAAAGCATACAGGAAAAACAAAAGAATAGTATATTGCTTTGATAAAACATATATACAGGTATATATATATATATTGATTTAAGTCATACCATGTGAAAATACTATTAGCAATACATTGATTTAAGTCATACTATATGAAGACATTATTAATAATATTATAACACTTGATAATATCTCATAGTTTCAGTGAAAGCAATTATTTGAGATGTCAATTAATTTTCACTCAAAAAAAGTATAATAGGAACAATATCAAGTATCTTGGTGTATGACTTACGTCTCATTTAAAGATGACAATGTTACTCACAGGCAAGCAAAATCACTTTTATATTCAGCAATCATGCCCAGAGGCACCTTCTTTGCTCAGTGCTCCACTGCCATTAAAACATTCTGCTTCATGTCTATTGCATGCCAAAGTATGCCTGTTAACTGCATTGCAAGTACACACACTTAACTATTAAACACCTGCATGCAACCTATAACAATACATACCAAATTCTCATCAGTTTAAGCTTTGCATAGTTATACACCATAACATGTAAGCAACTGGCAATGCATTTGTACTTTATGATGACATTTACTGTTGTGGTAGTAGAGTGTCTAGTCAAGAAGGTACAGTTATAACTAGGGATACTTTAAGTTTAAGCTAAAAATTTCTTAGTTTGCTACTGTATATTAGAAATATAGCAACCTATCGTAAAGTAAAAATAGATATCAGCTGTGGTATTGATAAATGGTACAAAATGAATGACATTTTAAGTCATCAATTTGTTTTCCACAACAATATAAACATATGAAGTGTATATAACAACATACAGATAAAGTTGTCTTAAAATATTGCGCATGCTAACGTTACAGAGAAACTTGCCATGCCATCATCTTCTGTACTTTTCAGACAATTGATGACTAGTAAAAACAGTTGGTTCGGTAACTGGCATCAAATACTTTGAGTTTCAGTGAAAGCAATTATTTGAGAACAGGGTATTTTCTAGTTTTTACTTGTTGTGGCTTATGTTTTGATTCATTCATTTTAGTCATGAGTTTGCTTGCTTTTTCTGCTCTTGCTTTAGCCCTTCAATTTTTTGCCCATAAGCATTGCTTGTAGATTTCAGAACTGAGGATGCAAGTGATAAGTGAAATTGATATCCTATTTCTAGAAACAAACTTTGGCTTGGTGGCAAGCTTCTGAGGAACCTGCCTGCTTTCATTCTTCTGCGACAATTAAAACTTGCAAGTGTATCTATTTTTCATAGTTATGGGCCACAAAGATGATATCCTATTTTTGAAAACTTGCTGATTGATTCAACTTTACCACATTTTTGGAGACTAGTTACTTGAATACAGTAAAAACATCAAGTAAATTATTTTTAGCAAAATAAAAAATTTAGGTTGATTATCATATTTTTAAATTAGAAAAAATTCTCATAACTTCACAACTTGTTTTTTTCCATATATTGTATGAGACATTGAAAAATTTTGTATAACATAAGCATGCTGTACACTAAGTCAGTGCTCATCAACCCTTTGTCATGTTACCACCTTCAACAATTTTTGAAAAGCTTTCAAGAAGCTTGACCTTTTCGTCCCATTACCATTTCATTTCAAGAAAATTTTACAATCCACCATAATGCAAAAACTCATGAAACATCATGAACCATTAGATTATTAGGGACAAAATAGAATACAGTATAGTCTGTGTCCATACTGAATTCTCAGCTGCAAAAGGCCAGATAGTGGGTTACACATATAAGCCTACACGTCAATGTAAGGTATGTCAAAAAGAATGGTAATTACAACACTCACAAGTAGCATACATCTGCACATGATCTTTCTTTAGTCATTATGGCATGTGTTCAAGGAAAAATTGAAGCAATCAATTGAGTACAATAAAATTCAGGCAGTGGCTAGGTACTAACTACAGCTATGCAATCCAAGTCGAGCTGCTGTATCACCGACCATGGTGACATGATTCAGGGCATAGTTTAATGTCACTTGTAGTTAGGGATTTTAGTGTCCTTAAACTTTGTTAATGTAGATATGTTTGAAAAGCAATAAATGTTAATTTGAAAACCAATAAATTCAACTCAAATGAACAAAAATGTGAAAATGAGTTGCTATATTAGCCTACTTCAAATTACCCAAGAATACTGAATAGCTTACCTTTGGATAACGCAACATATGAAAACATTTGACTGTTAGAACATTAACTCCAAAACCTAAACCCTAAAACCTTAACCATTCCTGAACCTAAAACCCTAACACGATAACATCAACTCCTAACAATCACTAAAACCTAATCAGAAAACCTTAACTTTTGACTCAATCTAAACCATGCACTGAATCACATGACCAAAACTGGCTACCAAAGAACTTGGTTTACATAGCCGTAGTTGGCTAAGTATAAGTTGACCTTGAACAGCCATAGTTAGCTACCTAGACACTACCTAATATTTACTTGCTTTCCCAAATGCTTCTGTGCCCACATGGCTAATTTGACATCATGTGATTACAAATCAAAGAAACCACATGAATGCCATGCACTCTCTTACGCAAGTCACATTTTTCACATGTGCACAAAAACTCAAATTTAAATTCTTTTATTAAGCAATAATAAACTATGTATGTAAAATGCTAATGTAACCTATAAAGATGCTCAACCTAATAAAAAATCCAATTTTTATCCCAAGCGATACTTTCTTAACAACTAATGAGAATGGCATATTCTAGCTAATATGATCTTTAATCACCATTGAAATTTACAAAAGCAATGCAAAAAGAGACTTACACTTGTAAACAAGGCAATAACAAAATTTTCTAAATTTAAAAATGAGCCTGATACAATAAAAGCAAAATTTCGAATTGAAACAAAATGAAAAGCATGACATTTAGTTTGATAATAGTTAAATGCATAGATTAATACACAAAGTTCAGATTAAAAATTGAGAGAAATAAATTAACTGCAGTTGTGCTAACTGAAAAAGAAAATATTTAACACAACAACATACACCTACTTAGAAGACAAAATCTAACTTTATTATATGTAGCCATTGTACAAAAAGAATTTAACATATCTATAATTTACAAACGAAGGAATAGGATGTCATTTAATGCTTTATGTATCACCATCTGAAAGACTTTAGGAAAGGCCAAATGTTGTTGTTTAGAACAGCTATTTCCAAACCACAGCCCAGTCAAAGGCTTTGTGTAGCCCAGTTTAGGTTTTCACTGTAGTGTAAGTAGCCCACACACTGATAATCTGTCCTTATTTTGATACTATTAAACTGAGCATTTTTGATACAGGTGGTCCTCAGTGCCACTATCATGTCTTTACTGCGTGCTGGGAGATTTCCATATGTCCACTGACACCTTGGTGCAAAACTTTTAGTTTCCTGATATCTACCCTTGTTCCAGCAGCACTGAACTTGCCTGTGAAATCACACTTACCAAGTGGTTAAAGGTGCCAAACAGTCATTAACATTGTAGTTAAGATTCAAACACCTTCAGTACATTAGCTTCAATTAACTTTAGGTTGCTAAGATCAAAGTAAGTCATTCAATGTGCAGCCCTAGTTAAGATAGTAACATAATTTTTGGCTTAGTACGCACTTTCGTTTGGACATTGCTGGTTTAGCATCAGCAGAGTAGTTATCAAAACATTTTTTGCCTTGATAAGTGATTATAAACAAACAATTTATACACCATTTTTTAGCTGTGTGTAGCTTCATCTAATCTAACCGTTTGCATCTACTCATTTAAAATGTCTGATATTTTTCACAAGTTGCCATTTTTACCCATTACATTATGTGACACTTTTGTATGGGGATGAAAGATCGCAATACTAAAAACAGTACAGTAGTATAGTCTCCGGTGCATACTGTACAGTGCATTGAAAACATCATCGTATAAAAGCATTAGATAATATAAACAGATTATATGAAAACAGAAACACAAATGAATTATCAAAATTATCAAAGTAACAAAACAAAACAAACAGCAACAAACTGAAAAAAGTCAAATCATATACACAACTTTCATTTAAACAATACAGATAATAATGTGGACAACCAATGCAGTAAGAGTTGAGAGATAGACAGATGAAAAATCATTCGTGCACATAGATGAGAAAAGTAAGTGACAATGGAGGTTATGAAGTAAAGCAAAGCATCAACCATGACATCATAGAATAGGGGTAGGGGGTATGTAGCAAAGGCAAAAAGCAATTTTTATCAACACTGACCACAATGAAGAATGCAGTTACCCATGGGTCATGATAGTACCACAGTTGCATATGTCCTGCAAGGCACATAGCACACCCGAATGAGGTTGATGAGACATGTGTAAAAATCATAACAACCAATCAGAGATATCAGATATATTGCAACATATTACAAAAGGTTGAATGGGGTCTCGTCAAGTGTAAGTCCGACCACTCCCACTATTCTCACCACGCGCCGCTTAAAGTTGCTAAAGCGGTAAAGTGTTTTGCTGTGTTGCCGACGTTATTTTCGGGCAATATCGCATAACCGAGCGCTTCCTTTCGATGCGCTCTTTCTATGAGAGCGTTTTTCTCTTTACAACACAGTGCTCGTCACCAAGCGAGCCCTTCGGTTCCAACGCGCTCTTTCTGTGAGAGCATTCTCTTTGTGCGCCTGGAGGCGCTGAGAGGCAGTGAGCGGCGCGTGGTGAGAATAGTAGGAATGGTCGGACTTACACTTGACGAGACTCTAATAATTAATAAAAAGTAATCCATTAGGTTAACAGCACATGAAAAACAGAGTATGGGTAATTAGTGAAGCAAATTGGTTTAGAAACAACAATTCATTCATGGTGCCATGATATCTGCTAATCACATATCTAGCTTATAGAGATACACCCATTCATTATACATCTACATGATGTTTTTCCACACAATCAGTGTACCAAATATGCTATTTGCCTACATGATAATCTCGAATAACACAGACAAAACGTAAAAAAGTATCAGAAAAACAATCAGACAAAAATATGTACACAAACAATCCAAAATGAAAAGTAGCATATATCAAAAATAGAAAAAAACGCAATAGACATCAACATAACACAGATGATGGTGGGCAAGCAATGGGTGAAGAGATGAGGCATGTAGATGAGCAGGTGAGGCAAGCATATAGGTGAAGAAAGTAAGCAGCAATAATGGTTATGAGGCAGAGGGCAAGGCGTTTTAGTACAACATTTCATAGCAAAAACAAGTAGCATGGGCGGAAAACAATGTTTATAAATAC
>Ga0210059_1011836_pt1 | contig 13286 bp, 6 predicted proteins | sample Ectturendosymbi2_FD_188042 | JGI IMG/M metagenome (GOLD analysis project Ga0210059, IMG submission 188042) | Ecteinascidia turbinata endosymbiont from Florida, USA - Sample 2 (SPAdes) (version 2) | ecosystem: Host-associated > Tunicates > Ascidians > Unclassified | place: Key West, Florida...
AAGTGCTGCATCATACGGCATTCGCAACCGGCGAATGCCGTATGCCGTTTAACGCGAATACCGTTATACGCGAATTCAAGAACATTTACCAGTAACCATACTTTAATTTTCGTGCCCACCCAGATACGTAAAACCCATATAGACACCGGTACAGTATATGCGGCTTACATTCAAGGGCGGCTTACATTAAATTTTTAAATCTATCTCATGCGGCTTACAATCAAGGGCGGCTTACAATCAAGGGCAGCTAACAATCGAGTAAATACGGTATTGTAGCACAGCTTTCACTGTTTCAGCTTCTGTAAAAATTTAACTCATATGCATAAAATGATAAAAACATATAATATGTGTTATTATGAATATGAATCAAAAACATGTTCTAAATTTCTACAGTCAACAGGCTACATATTTGCTGGAATTTAGATGTAACTTTTACTTTTTGCCAGGCCCACAGCCATGGGGCATTCCGGGGCAGTGTCCCTAAATTTTGTTATGCTTATAAAAGTTTGTTTCATCAAATACTATAATCAAAACAAAACTCTTGCCTCTCTAACAGTTTATTTTGCCCTCAAAACCTGGCTACAGGCCTGCTTGATGCCAGCCTACACTTCCAAACTTGTGGCTTTCTGACTTCTGAGTCTGCAAATGTTAGTGATTTCAATTCACATATCATTTTTGCAGTTAGTTGACATAGAATCTGTGACCTCACAGTTGTTATGATTGATAAAACTTCAAGTGGTTTTAACTTGTGTCATTATAAGAACTCTTGCCTTCTACACTAATGTTGTAATGGTGTCACCAACCTTTTTGAAAGTGAGAGCTATGTCTTGCATACTGATCAATGCACAGGGTCTCTAGTTTAATGCACACTTCTGAAATAAAAATTTTGCTCTATTTGCCTTTAATTATTTCAGTATAATTAATGATATTCATCAATGTGAAGACATTTATCATGCTAATGTTATTTTTAGAACAGGACCGTGGGTGACCTACTTGTTCCTTGCGGGCAACCTGGTGCCACGGGCATCACGACTGACCCCTGCTATAGGCCATGTGAAAACCTATTAGAATCCTAATTAAATGTGTCATAGACATCACACAAAAAGTTCTAAAACAACATGCTTCTTTGGTTTTTATTGCATCATTTAAATCATGATATTTATTGCTTGAATTAAATCATGATTTAAATAAATCAAATGATTTAAATGAATCAACTCTGGCTGGGTCATTTCTACAATTGCATTTACGGCACTATTCAGTTCAAATTCGAATCAGTTGTCAAAGAGATTGTAACTATACTGAAATAGTTATAAAGGATGATTTTTAAATCACACTTTTACATAATACTTGTTAAAAGTTGCACTACAAAATTCCTGGAACTAGCTTGAAACATCGTGCCACTTAAATTCTCAGTATTTAAGAAGCTTTAAAAAAATCGCAAAAACTTGCCCTACTAAGAATGCTTGAAGACAAGTCTAACAAGCAGAAAAATCAAGCTGCTCATTCTTTTCATTGGCAACCTAAACTTTTCGACAGATCTAATCCACAGTCAACAATTTTGAGATGATAAAAAACACATTTCAGTCCAGTTCTGACCAGCTGTGTGTTAAGTGCTATCTTATCCATTTAGAAGTGCTGCTAGACTGAATTATTCCTCACCAAGTACGACGGTTGCATTGGAAAATCGTCACTTGCCCACCACATGGGAAGAGTCTGAGCTAATGTTTTGCAACAATGGGTTGTTACATCATGATGTTATAATTGCTGCAGGCCTGCTATCCTAAGTGCAATGCTAGCAAACAACTTCAGTACATCCACATGTTTTGCGATTTTTGAGCTGATTAAGTTCATGTGTTTTCGCTCAACACTCAGTTACCTGCACAAAAAAGTTCTCATCCCAGGGCAGCCCCATACTAAGTGCAACTCATTCCTGCCCCACCCCACAGCAAGTTCGACCTGCGCCAGCCTCATACCGCACGTATAGCAGTGCAGATTCCTACCCAATAAATGCGAGTACCTGCAATCGTGCGAGTTAACCGACCCTGTGCATGACTCTAGTAGCTAGCTACTAAACTATATTGACTGTATTTGATAATTTTCAAATTTTCTTAACGCTTTGAGAGCCGATCTACGAATATATCGTACCTGGATTTTGGCATAAATCCAGCAGTTTTCGGTTGCCTTACCAACGCCATAGCTCCTCTGCCGTTTGCACTAGAGAGCTGTTCAAACCCTCAAAAGATTCGGCAAGTCTTCTAGTCTGCACTCGAAACAAAATTTTTTGGTTGGAGGTTGTGGATTTTTTATGAGTGGCATCATAAGTGAAGTAGTTTTTGGGCCATTTTGGCTCATGTTACCTGGTCTAGGGCCCAACTGTTAGACAAAATATTTCGCTAAAGTTTTCATTGGAAACTAGACTTAAGTCAGTCTTTTGAGCCGATGATCGACTTTCTAGCGTTTATGGTTCAAAAGTTATAATCTAAAGTACACAAATTAATTGATTAACTAATTAATCAAATATTTTTATTATTTTAGATCATAACTTCTGAATCTGAAACGCCAGCAAGTCATCCAAAGTACCAAAAGACTCGGATTGTAGCTTAGTTTGCAATGAAAACTTCAGCGAAATGCTACCCTCTAATCGTTTGAGCCCAGGGCCAGCTGAAGTGGGCCAAGGTGGCCTAAAAGTCCTCCACTTATGATGTCACTAACAAAAAATCCACACCCCCCAACCAAAAATTTTTTTTTCAAGTGCAGACTGTAAGACTTGTCGAGTCTTTTTAGCTATTGAACAGCTCTCTACCACTTTCATCGCCCGAGTTACGCGCGTGCAAAGCCATGTGCGATCTGCTTGTTTTGGCGCGAGAATCCTCAAAAGTGGCCAGACGTCAAAGTGTTAACATAAAACATGACATAAAAAATACAAATTCTTAAGATTCATTTTCGCAATAAGTAGTAGCCTGGTACCTACTAAACTTAAAACTTTTTTTTACATGTTTAGTTTTGTAGTTATCGTAGTTATCTTCTAATATACTATACCTTGCTGATTTTTAAGCATGTACCTCTTTCACACTTAACACTTTGAGAGCCGGCGTACGATATATTCGTACTTCGATTTTGGCCTGAAAAACAGCAGTTTTCGGTTGCTTTACCAACGCCCTAGCTCCTCCGCTGATTGTGCTAGAGAGCTGTTCAATGGCTCAAACGGATCAGCCAGTCTCGTAGATTGCACTTGAAAAAAAATTTTTGGTTAGGGGTTGCAGATTTTTTGTGAGTGACGTCATAAGTGAAATAGTTTAGGGATCATTTTGGCTCATGTTGCTTGGCGTAGGGCCCAACCGCTAGGCCAGAGTGTTTCGCTAAAGTTTTCATTGGAAAGTAGGCTTGAGTTTGAGTCTTTTGAACCTTTGATCGACTTTCTAGCATTTCTGGTTCAAAAGTTATGATCTAAAATAAACAAATTAATTAATTAGCTAATTCGTCAAATATTTTTACTAACTTAGATCATATCTTTTGAACCTGATACCCCAGCAGGTCATCCAAAGTATCAAAAGACTTGGATTGTAGCCTGGAATCCGGAAAAAATTCAGCGAAATACTACCACCTAACGCTTGGCGCCCAGGGCCAGGCAAAGTGGGCCAAGGTGGCCTAAAAGTCCTCCACTTATGACGTCACTCACAAAAATCCGCATCCCCCAAGCAAAAATTTTTTTCGAGTGCAAACCAAAAGACTTGCCGCATCTTTCGATGCTTCGACCAGGTCCGTAACCTGTACAGGAGCGGAGATATTCCCACACAAAGCCACATGCGTTTAGGCGTTTTTTTTCCGAAAATCCCCGAAAGCAGCTGGGCGCCAAAGTGTTAAGATTACCTACTCCCTGCGCAACTGTGTTGAACATCTGACAGCTCTTTCCTACATAGGCTATGCGATTTGATGTAAATTTGGCTTGCTATGCTCTTTTATCGACAAGTCAAGGGGCAACGACTCAATAATCTTCCATTTTTTTTGGTGCCTTGGAGTTTTTGCAATTGCTATGGTTTCGTTCTCCTCTTTGAAATTCTTGATTTTTGCTAAACAAATTCAAATCAAACTGTGTGTTTGGTGCTAATAAGCAGATAAAGATTTGCTGCTCATGTGACATCATGCAGATCTATGTGAACAGTATACCTAATAATAAACCACGTGTCCTAAATGTTTATGAGGTAAGTTAGTAAATAAATATATATAGACAAAATGATTTAAAAGAAGCATTTATTGTAAATAGGTCCATAACTTGCAAGAAAACTGTAAGCCAAGTTTAGCATACTGAAGTCAACCCTATATGATGATCAATAATTGATTTTATTATAACTGCTCATTTGTTTAAGGTTGGTTGATTGTGCTGCAGGACCACAAGTGTGTTTGCCAACTGTGTGTCTTCTGAAGGATCATTGTACTTGCAACATAGCAGGTGGACAAAAGTATGACAGTACATCTACTGCCTATAAAAATGTTGTGACGTTCAGATGCATTACCACAGATTTTTATCTGCATCTTTTCCATAGGTATTAACATACGATATGCTGTGGCCCTAAATAGTTTGTCAAAATTTAACTAAACAATGCTGAAAAAAATTATTTTTACGATTAACTCCTGTTCTCATCGAAAATAAATTTTTTCATGGTTGCTGCATCATTTGTACCATCTGATTATTGGTGCAATTATTCACAAATTGAATAGAAACAATGGTGTGATTGGGGAAAATACCATGGATTATGTCACATGAAATTGTGTAGAGAACAAGCAAGATGACAGAGGATTATTTTTGCAACATGTTGTTAGACCTGGATTATTCAACATACTTATTAGGCAAAAGCAAATTTAATAAAATTTTGGTGCTTACATCTGCATACTAGTTGTCTGACCCATAGCTATTTCTAATACACAATATTCTTGATGCAATAGTTCCAAAGGATTTTTTTGGTTATTACTACATGCCATTTAGTCTACCTTTTTCACAGTGAACATCAGTTGTACTTGTTCTGTCATTTGTGATAGCCTTGTCATTTGTGCTACACAAAATGCTAGTATATATCATCTTGTGCACAATATTTTGTTGACAACTGATATGATTTGCACATTGGATGCAGTACAAGGTTTATCATTGTATTGTATAACATTTTCACGCCCATACCCAACACCAGTGGTGCTCAAACTTTTTGGCTCGCGGGCCACATTGTCTTTCAGAAACCCTTTGCGGGCCACAAGAATTAATAATCTCAATAAAAATTCTCTAAAAAATTATCTTAAATGATTAAAGTGTTAAGTTTTCTTTCCAATGAAAAGTGCTTCGTGGGCCACTCCAGAAGGCCTTGCGGGTCACGGTTTGAGCACCACTGCCCAAGGCAATAGACTTATGCATGTATAGAACTAATAGGAAACACACAGTTATATGAAAGAACATAAAGGTAGAAACGTGGTGGTAGTAGAAATGCAGAAGCAATGGTTTTGTTTTTGTTAAAACAACTATAACAAAATAGTTGTTTCAACTATTGTTTCAACTATTTTGTGTGATTGTAAATCTATTTGGTATGGCCCATACCACATTGTGAGTATTTTACCCATTGTTCAAAGTGCCATATGGTGAGCTGTTCTTGTCTTTATATACTACACTAGTAAAATGCATTAGAAAGATGACTTGCTTCAAAGTATTACAAATGTAAACTACCCCAAATAAAAATTTTCAGACCTAAACACTTTCAGCACTGTCAGTTTTCTGGGTTGTTTTTGAAAGTTCAACATGTTTATGCCAGTTGCATAAAACATCTTGTAATTCAAGCCTCGACAAGTGTTTACTTGTTAAACTTAAATCCAATGTTTCTATTTATAGTTCATTTATAAATATATGCACATTTACTTTTTTCATTTGTGTCATAAATGTGCAGTGTGAAAAATAACTTGTGATCAAAATGGAATACTTTTTGATGGAGCATAATTATGTTCTATTTGTGCTGCATTGAGTCAAGGCCGGAACAGTTTGAGGCATTTTTCCTGGACAAATCATCACAATGGATATACCTAGACTCTCAAGGTCAGGAAAGGGCTAGGAGACTCCACCAAAACAAACATAGAAAAATATTACAGTTGGTATCCCATGGATACAAGATCTGCATTGGCATGTAGCCCAAGATCATATGGCATGTAACTGCCAACTGTGTAGAGATAAATGTAGACTGGTAGAGAAAGTGTTAAGCAAGCTAGCTTCAGGTTTGACTAGAAGGCTTTTTTGTTGTAAATATCTCACAAATATCTTTTAGTTGTGCAATAGCAAAAATCCAATTTTGCTGGCATACAACATTTTTGGTTTTCTCTAGGTAAAAAATGAATGGTAAGATATATGATCAAGAGATCTGATAGCATAGGTGTGTAGCTGTGTGTTTATCATCTTGTTAAGCTTTGCGCATAGTATGCTGCCAGTGTCGATTTTAGCATATCATATTGCATGCTGTCAACAAGCCTTTGTTTTAGAATGCTTACAGTGTAGAAAAACTGTCCCATATAAAGGTAATTCAAAGAGGCTGCTTAACTGTATTAACTACTTGACCGCCGGTCCATGGTATATTCGTGGCTGCTGTCTGATGCTAGAATGCCGGTATGGTTTTCGCGCTGGCGCTTGAGTGGGCAAGGCGTTTTTTCAAAAAGTCTCTGGATGGAAAACCTTTCACAATAAAAACCCAAATTCTGTGCAAAAACGTTTGTCATATTGTGTAGTTTATGAAAATCGAAATCAAATAATTTTTCCACTTCTTTTGGAAAGAAAAAACACCCTGAAACAAGGGTGGATTGTCTGTTTTTTTACTTCAAAAATTTATTGCGCTTATTCCAACAATGGGAAAAATGTAAAAATCACAGAAACGCAAAAAGCCACACAAAATTTTCTTTGCACAAAAAAACAACGCAAAATTTTACTTGCACGTGGGCTGAGCATTCAACAATTATTAGCTCTTAGATGCTGAAATGTAACGCTTCTGCTGTTGTTGTTGTTGCAGAAAAAATGTGAATATCACAGAATATGTTGTGATTACCTTGCAGCAGCCGCATGTCAAGATGGTAGTGCATGAAACAAGAGGAAAAAAACTACAACATTTTTATCAGCTGGTCGTAAATATCGTTTGAGATTTGAGAAAAAGTTATGCACGTACGTTTAGGTGCTTGGCGTTGTTGCGATGGGAAAGGACGAGCGGCAAGGGTGCAATGCGAGCTATTGGGAAGCAGCAAAAAGATCACAAGTCGCGATCATTGAATTACTGTTTTTTTGCAAATCAACAGGTGTTATTCTTCGTGATGCCCTTCCTGCCTCACAAAGGCTTTGCGCTAACGGGCCGTTTGAAGACTGCCAAGTGCGAATGTTTGTGAAGCAGCGCGCGTTGCCAAGTGCGAATGTTTGTGATGCAGGGCTAATTGCCAAGTATGAATGTTTTTGAAGCAGCCGAACAGACGACTCCAGCAGTTACTTGCTGTTGAAAATAAAACAATTTTTCAGCAGCCAAAACTGTCAACTTTTTACATAATATTCCATCTCACACTAATTTTTTATCCACATCACACTGGCATGCGTTCACAAATGCTTTATACTAACGTGTCATTTGAAATCTGCCAAGAACAAATGTTTGTGAAGCAGCGTCGAGCACATGGCTGAAGCACTTACTTGCTGTCGAAAAACATATTTATTCTCAAGCAAAAATCGCCAATCTCAACATGATATGTTCTAACTCAGTAAAACAGTTTTTGAGTAATTATTTATGCACTCTGCCTTGGCATGCATTCACAAATGCTTTACACAAATGGGTCATTTGAAATGTGCCAAGAGCGAATGTTTGTGAAGCAGCGTCGAACACACGGCTGAAGCAACTTGCTGTCGAAAAAAATATTTATGCTCAAGCAAAAATCATCAAATCTCTACATGATGGGTTTTAACTCAGTAAGAAAATTTCTGAGTGACTGTTTATCCACATTACATTAGAAACCACTCCCAATGAAATGCAATGTGATGAGACAATCAGCCACATGGTTACAGAAGCCCGATCTTATTTCCGCATTCTGCAAAACAATGCATGACTGCAGGCAAAACCACCATGACTGCAAGCAAAATATACCATGGTTGCTTTGAAATGCTCCCCTGACCACACCATACGTCAGCGAACATTATAAATATATGTTTTTGGTTGCTAGAGACCTGCACGAAATGTTCGTACTTTATAGAAAAAACATATGACCTGGCGCTCAACGGTTGGCATTTGAAGTGAAGTACAAGTATATCGTTCACTGGTCACAAGCATACTATGGGCCGGCGGCCTGTACTTGGGCAAGTTTCCAGACAACCGGCGCTTGATGTGTTAAAGTAGCCATGCAAAGACACAAGAATTTGCCAGTGCATGTCTTTTTGCTCATTTTTTAAAGTTCATGATGCGATAATTTTAAACTGTATCAGAAGTCAATACACAATTTCTGAACAGAATATCATGTGCTAAGTTTTCCATTCAAATGCGAAGGCGCTCGTTTTTTGTCAGAAGCTCCGTAAAAACGCATCTTATGTTTTCATTATGATTGGTTGGCAAATTATGACCTAGCGACGTAACTGTGGTTCCTCAACTATGACTTCCATAAAATTTGATAATTAAATCATTAATTTGAAATAAATGCTAACATTTCCTTGTATTTCATTTGTTGCAAGTCAGTTTCCTTTTCTTGTGTGTTGGTTTAATATGCATTGTAATGTTTTCTAACTGCGGTTTGGTAATGCACTAACATCGGCATCAGTTATTAGCAGTGAAAATGGAAAAAATTTTGGATTAGTCCAAAAAAGTCATATTAATTAAGCTCTGGTCACATGTGTCGCAATAAAAACTTCTGTGTTTTCTATCTTGTGTTACAACTATATAAGTGTTTGTGGTGCAATATTCAAGCAAAGTCAGATGAAATTTTGCACGATTGTGTTCTAATGAAATAGTAGTGACAAAGAGGCTTGTTTTGCTTATATTGTGCGTTCAGCTCAACACTTTCCTCTGTTTTCCACATACTAAGTCAGCAGTGATTCAAAGCTCATCAATGGTAATGCATTGATTATTCCTTTGATTCTAAGAGGAAATGCTTTACTGAAGGTCTAAAGCAGCTATGTCCACTGTGTGGCCCAATGAAAGATAATTGTGTTGTAACACAACTGAAATGTAGCATAGTAGTGTTGCGATCGGAAATCCCAAGGAGCATGTGCGCAAAGCTTCGCACTGGCAGCAAGCAACAATAGAGTTCACATGCCATGATCACTCTATTATTGCTTGTTCGCGCCACATATATGTATGGTGTTGTTCTTCACGCACATCCCTCGTGGTGAATCACACAGTCAACGCAACACCACCGGAGAGGTTGCAATAGTAGAAAATTAGGATATTTGGTTCAAGTAAATTAAGCAAAATTGCAAACAAAGTTAGCAGCATAGTTAGGTTTAACACCTTTGGCACCGGTGTATGAAATATTCGTACTTCAAAATCACGCATTGAGCTGCTATTTTCATGCCACTTTGCAACTCCATAACTCTCCTGCTGATTGCACAAAAGAACTGTTGAAATCCTGAAGAGATGCAGCCAATCTTCTAGTTCACAATGAGAAAAAATTTTTTGGTTTTGGGTTTCATTTTTTTGTGGTGATGTCATAAGTAGGATAGGTTAAGATTGCCCAAAGATTTTTACTCAAATTTTGTATATTTTGTCCTAACTTTTGAACCAGAAACCTTAGAAAGCTAATCAACAGCTCAAAAGACTCAGATTTTGCCTAATTTTCCACTAAAAACTTGCGCAAAACACTTACCTCTTGTGCTTGGGACCCAGGCCAAAAAAGCCTAAGCCTATCCCACTTGTGATGTCACCCACAAAAAAACGAAACCTAAAGTTCATTGCAAACTAGAAGACTTGCTGCATGTCTTAAGAGTTTGACCTGCTCTCTAGTGCAATTGGTGGGAGAGTTATGATGTTGCAAAGTGACAGTAAAGAAGTTGCTCACGCAGGTCTTAAAGGTGAAAACAACCCGGAGCCAAAGGTGTTGAAATATCTAACTCCTCAGTGCATCGAGATTTTAATTAGCAGTGAAGAGAAATTTCACCCATGCCTCATAGGTATGATCAATCTGTTTTTAGGATTGTAACGTAATAGTGTTGTAAAAATAAGCCATACTTGCAGTCCACTCATAAAAAAAACAATATTGATTGATACAGCACAACGGTATAAATTTGTGTTGTTTAAAGTTCTCATACTTTCTTTCAATATAGTACATAAGGAATTCCCAACCTGTTGTACAGTAGCAAAGGCCATACATGGTGCCATAGTTTTAAAAATTGGGGGCACAATGTCCTTATCTACTATTACTGACTCTGCATAATAAATTGTGCTGAAGATTTTTGTATTTGTTGATTCAGTGTTTGGTTTAGGTAAGGTGAGGTTTATATTTACCATAACATAACTCAGCAATTAATAAAAGAATATGGAGCATAAATGCCATGGCAAAGAAATAATCAGTTGACTACAGGGTCCATTAAATGTATGTTATTCCATGTATTTTTGGTTTTGAAATACAAACACAAAAAATAAATACTATCACATGCCATACATAGAAAAAACACATTTTTGACAATATAGGAAGCCTTAAGACTGCATATCAGTATGGGTAACTGTAGGCTAGGCCTGTTAGACCCCAATTATAATATCTTTTTGAAGGTCTGTGTTTCAAACTTAAAATATGTTGTATATATATTAAAAATTATTTTTTTGGAAATAATAACTATTATATAAATTTGATTGTAAGCAGTGGCATGTGCTTTTTTTAAAATCATGTCATGTGGCTTACAACAAAGGGAAACTTACATTTTTTCTTTACCTTCTCGAAAGGTCTTGATGACACTTAGTCTTTCTTTGGGTATGTTCTGTTGATCAAACTCTCTTTCCACATTCTATTCTCTTCAGCATCATGTGCACACTCTGTCACAGGAGGGATTGTAATGAACAGAAGGCACTTGTAGTGATGGAAGCATCATTACTAGGGCTGCTAATTAAACAGGAAACATACTAGTACGCGAAAGTATCTCAGAGGCTTAGGTAACCTGTGTTCAAGTACAGCTTACAACCGAGGGCAGCTAACAATCAAATAAATACAGTAACCACTTACCTTGTTGCAGCACTAACAGTTATTAGTTAGTGTGTAGCATTTTTTGTTTCTGGTGATTTGATTGTTATAGCATAAAACTTCTCTACATTACCAAGTTGTCGTTTGAGGTGACTGTAACACTCTCAGAATCTCAACATTCAACATTGTGGAAGTCACCACTTCCACACTGTTTCCCACATGACACGATGGATCTTCTCAATTGACATTACATTTTCAAAGTGTTTCACTTAACTACTAAACAGATAGCTATTGTTGTGTAAGCTTTGAATAATTTTTGCTTTGTGAGTTAAGTGTCATTGTTTAGAGTACTGCAGTTTTTTAAGGAAGTGGTAGTAGTCTGAAAAAGTTAGTACAATTTCAGATGTCTTTCATTTGGTCTTGGTGCGGTTTTGCTCACATAGCTTTTATAGTAATTGTGACCAAAATCACATCCAGATGGTCTGTTTTGCTGTCATGACAGGCCTTGTTATGCCATACATACTCAGCATTTAATGCTGACGAAATACCAAACGCTGCCACTGCAGGTCTCTAATGTGAGTGGTTTGGAACAAGCAACATAATTTTCCTTTATTTCATGGCATTATTAGTTATTACAACACAGCTACATTGCTGCTTTGTTGAAATGTTGCTAATGACCTGAAACAACCTACATTGATGAACAATCTGCACTGATATATCCATTGAATGCATGTATTTCAGAATATGCTGCTCTGCCAATTCCAGATTAAAAGAAAGCAAAAATTCACTTTCACATCATGATGCAAAAAACATCATAGCAGTTGGACGCAAACATTCTTCTGTGCAGTGATTTTGCAATATTTTTAACAATCTTACTCCTGACACAGGCCTGTAGCCAAGTTTTAAGGTCTGGAGGGACAAATACATCTTGAGTAAAAAACTTTCAATATATGTTTAGAACAAATTGCTCTGGGCATAACAAAATTTAGGGGGGCATTGCCCCCGAATACCCCCATAGCTAGAGGCCTATCCTGACAGCACTCCTCAGATGCAGTTGTGCAGTGGATTGTCAGCATCAATTTTATAAGTTTTTTGTATGTATGTTTGGATAAACTTGTTGGTGTGTTGCTGAGGCTTAGTGAATGTTTGACAAGCTATGTGGTTTTGCAGTGTATACCATGTTCATTTCAACAGAAAGTGATTTTGATGTGATAAATGTGCCGTGACTAGAAAAACTGCAAAACGAAAATTGTGGTTTGCTGGGATAACCTGGAAAACATTTCTTGTGAATTTGGACAATGTGACTACAGTACCACTCTCTAAATAACTAGCTTGTGCTATGCTTCAAAATTAGTTTGATTTGCTCTCAGGACACCTGTAGAAAATCTTGATTTATTCTGATTAACACTTTGGCACCCAGGTGGTTTCAGCGATTTTCGCAAAAAAACACCAGTTTCCGGTTGCCTTACCAACGCCCTAGCTCCTGCGTCAATTGTGCTAGAGAGCTGTTCAACGACTCAAACGGATCGGCCAGTCTAGTAGATTGCACTCGAAAAAAAATTATTTGCTTGGGGGATGCAGCCTTTTTATGAGTGACGTCATAAGTGGAGGACTTTTAGGCCACCTTGGCCCACTTGCCCTAGCCCTGGGCGACAACCGTTAGGTGGTAGTATTTCGCTGAAGTTTTTACTGGAAACTAGGTTACAATCCAAGTCTTTTGATACTTTGGATGACCTGCTGGGGTTTCAGGTTCAAAAGTTGTGATGTAAGTTTGTAAAAATATTTGACTAAATAGCTAATTAGTTAATTAATTAATTAATTTGTTTATTTTAGATCATAACTTTTGAACCAGAAACGCTAGAAAGTTGATCAAAGGCTCAAAAGACTCGGACTCGAGTCTAGTTTCCAATGAAAACTTCAGCGAAACACTTTGGCCTAGCGGTTGGGCCCTAGACCAGGCAACATGAGCCAAAATGACCCTAAAACTAATTCACTTATGACGTCAGTCACAAACAATCTGCACCCCCAACCAAAAATTTTTTTCAAGTGCAATCTACTAGACTGGCCGATCCGTTTGAGCCGTTGAACAGCTCTCTAGCGCAATCGGTGGAGGAGCTAGGGCGTTGGTAAGGCAA
>Ga0210059_1011838_pt1 | contig 13285 bp, 11 predicted proteins | sample Ectturendosymbi2_FD_188042 | JGI IMG/M metagenome (GOLD analysis project Ga0210059, IMG submission 188042) | Ecteinascidia turbinata endosymbiont from Florida, USA - Sample 2 (SPAdes) (version 2) | ecosystem: Host-associated > Tunicates > Ascidians > Unclassified | place: Key West, Florida...
ATGTTATTTAATGGAAATCGATTTCGCCATACGGCATCTTCAGTCCAAGATGCCGTATGGCGAAATCGATTTCCATTAAATAACATCAATGCGTGCTGAGTTTTGTTACTTGTGCAGTGTGCACAGACAGTGCTTAAGTTGAAGATATGGATAGACAAGAATCACCGCAGTTACTAGAAAGGAAGACACAGGTTGATACTGATGCTCAAAAAACAAGTAGAGCTTCCAAGTATCTGTTTTTTTATATATCATTTTGTTGGAAGTGACCCGCGAGTTGTCACATTTTTATCAAATGGCCCATAGGTCAAAAGTAGTTGGACCACACTGTCTCATCGACCCATTTTGAACCAATCATTGACCCATTGCTCCCACAGGAGCAAGTGGGCTTTCGATATGGGAGGTCGGCTATAGACCAGGTCACCCTGCTGACACAGGACATCGAGGAAGAAAACGCTGGAGTTGTGTTTGTTGACCTCACAGCAGCCTACAACACTGTATCACACCACAGCCTCACCTGGAAGCTGCTGCGATTGCTGCCTGGCAGGCACATGGTCATGGAGATGATTGGCAATCGCAGTTTCACCCTCACAACCAGAAACAGCAAAAAGAGTAGGTTATGACACCTCAAGAATGGCATCTCACAGGGAACTATCCTGGCACCCCTTCTCTTCAAGATCTACATTCCTAACATGCCAACCACCATCTCCATAAAGTATGCATATGGAGATTGGCAGGCAATGGAAGGGGTGCTGAGCAAGGACATGGCAACCATAGGTGAATACCTCTAGACTTGGAAGCTAAAGTTCAGCACTCAGCGCTCACCCGTCCATTGAGTGAAAACGCACGGTGCCTCAAATTAAGACACCTATTTGTACGTGCCGCACAACATCTCATCAGTTCATCTGACAACAACAACATACATGCGGCGCAGTGGGCGGATCACCAATGGAATGGGGAGTGGGCAGACAATCCCACAAGACTCTGCATTTTCATCCCCGACACTGGCAACCACTCTCTGGAATGACCCTCTCAAGAAGAGCCTGGGTCTGGCTTAACCGCCTCCGCACCGGTGTCGGACGTTTCCGCTCCTGCTTGTACAAATGGAGTATAGCCTCCTCTGCGGCCTGTGAGTGTGGCGCAGAAGAACAAACCGTCAACCATGGTGTCCTCCAATGTCCAATCCATCGACCTCCTCATGGACTGCATGGCCTGACGGTTCTGGATGATGAGACAATTGAATGGATGCTCAACACCTGCCCTGAGATCTAGTGCGGCCAAGCAGTGGTTTGAACAACTAGCTCAAAAGAAGAAGCGCTACAAAAACAGTGTCGGCAGCCTTCCATCCTAACAACAAGGAAGCTATACGTGAGCTGAAAGTCAAATACAACAACGAAACCCTGCCCTTTTGCTCCGAGCCCGAATACCTCGGAGTTACGTTGGACAGGTCGCTCGCGTATCGCCGACACCTTGAGTCACTTCGCAAGAAGCTGACATCACGCGTCGTACTCCTGAGGTGGCTTGCTGCCTCCGGTTGGGGTGCTGGAGCAATAACTCTGCAAACAGCCACCCTAACCTTGGTGCATTCAACCGCAGAGTACTGCGCTCCTGTTTGGTGTCGCAGTGCTCTTACCCGCCTCATCAACCCCGCCATCAATGACGCCTTATGAATTGTGACTGGATGCTTGCATCCTACACCAGTTGACAACCTCATCCTCGCAGGTATTCAACCTGCTGAGCTTCGTCACAATGGAGCCACACTGTCTCTAGCACGCCGTGCCGTGGAGCCTGGACAACTGCTCCACTCAGCACTCAGCTGTCCATCAAGTGCAGATGCATGGTGCCTCAAATTGAGACACCCATTTGTACCCGCCGCACAACAACTCATCAGTTCATCTGAAGACAACAACATACGTGTAGTGCGCTGGGCGGATCACCAATGGAACACGGAGTGGGTGGGCAACCCCACAAGACTTTGTATTTTCATCCCTGACACTGGCACCTCTTAAGAGTAACCCTCTCAAAAAGAGCCTGAATCTAGCTTAATCGCCTCCGTACCGGTGTCAGATGTATCTGCTCCTGCTTGCACCAATGGGGTATAGCCCCCTCTGTGGCCTGTGAGTGTGATGCTAAAAAAACGTCAACCGTGCTGTCTTCCAATGTCCAATCCATCGACCTCCCCATGGACTGCATGGCCCAAGAGTTTTGGATGATGAGACAATTGAATGACTGCTCAACACCTGCCCCAAGATCTGGTGCAGCCAAGCAGTGGTTTGAAGAACTGACCCAAACAACGATGCTGAGGTTCTAATGCTACCCCATATGGCCTCAGATCCCAACATCAAAAAGATTCTACTTTGTAGCAGGGTATGCTTGTGTGGACAAACAATTTATAAATACCTGAAGTACAAGTTCTGTAATTTGCTTGCGAGTGGTTAGTTTACTGGCTGTTTGCCCATTTGTTTACAACACACAGCTCTACAGCCTCAGAAAATGCAATGATGACCTGTATTTAATTGCTTTGCTGCCAAAGTGATTTGGGGGCCAGGCACACATGACATCTCCCAACATACATTGCCCTGCTAGTTGGGGTGGCCATATTTTCTTTGCCTGCTTCTTGTTCTTAACCATTCAATAGTGGGCATGTCAGTAAGTCTATTAATGTGTACTCATACTGCTGGAAACAATCCAAGTGAAACTTACCTGTTTATTCACCAATATGTCAAATACTGCTCCAAAGCTCTTTTGAAAATATCTGTAGACAGAAATATGATTGATAGAAAGGTGCTTTTTAAACAAGTTTGGTTCTAACGTGTTATTTTAGATGACCTGGATAGGTAAGTCAGGCTTTGACAAAAACATCTTTTTGTTTTATGGAAGAATAAGAATGAATCTATGTTAAGTAGTTGAATAATCCTTTTATTTTTTCCAGTTGATGCATAAAGTAGATACTTAGAATGCATGGTTTGATGATTATGTATTAGTTAGGTAAGGTGATTGGCTACTGTGAATGCACAAAAAAGTTTCCTGGAAAGTTTGTTAAAGTATAAAATCATCAATGGAGACATTTTTAGAAAAGATCAGATCCACAATTGCTGAGCTTCTAGAAAAGGTAAAGGATGTCTAAATGTCTTGATTTATTGTAGAATTAAGTGTTGCATGTTTGAAACAATATTTTCATGCAACTTGAAATTTATAAAACAATAGAGCTGCTGGCAACTAGACACCGCAGCATTCCGTTAGTTCTGCCTGTCTAGCTATATTCTGTAAAGAAAAGCATTGGATTTGATGAAGTTGAGTAAATTAACATTTATTTAGTAATGACCTAACATTTAACTGCCACTTGCAGGTTTGCTTACACCATGCTCAAAGCTGGAATAACAACGTTTGATCCACACCTAGCTGGGACTAAAACCCTGGTTTTATCCCCTATTTTTATCCCCTATTTTTTCTGATTTAACTATACTAGCATCAATGTCATAATTTGATTAGACAGAAAACTTGAACATCCACATTTACTTTCGAGATTTTGAAGTTAGAGAAGTTGTTTTTAGCATACAATGTATAAAATGTCCTTTCCTGTTCATTGGTCTGAGAGTTGATGCTACAGATTATGATGAAAAAGAACAAACACCAGTTTCATTGCTCATGCAATGGTACTGCAATTTCTGCTGTCAAAGCTTCTGGCTTTCTTTGATAGGATGTCTTTTTTGCTGTTGTATGTTGCTAGTGTCTTTACAAAATATCTTTTTCAAAATTCAGTCATGTCATTAGCTTGTTAGCCAAGAGTTAACACTTTCGCACCCAGGTTAATTCAAGCAGTTCATGAAAAAACAGCTGGATCGCACATGGCTTTGCGCAAGAATTTCTCCGGTCCGGTAAGCGCTACAGACCCGGTCAAAAGCTCAAAAGACTTGGCAAGTTTTGTAGTTTGCACTCGAAAAAAATTTTTTGGTTAGGGGCTGAGGGTTTTTAGTGAGTGATGTCATAAGTGGAGGACTTTCAGGCCACCTTGGCCCACTTCACCTGGCCCTGGACCTAAACCGCTAGATCAGGGGTTCCCAAACTTTCTTTTTCCGAGTACACCTTCAGCATTTCGATAGATGAGCATGTACTCCTGAACATGGGTGCTGGAAGATTTTTTTTCCAAGGAGGGGCCAATAGTAGATTTTCCAGGGGTAGGTCAACAATATTGTTGCAAGGGGGCCAAAAGTGGCAAAATTATGTTTTCACCACTAAGGAAACAACCTTTTTTGCAAACATGTTTACCTTTTTTTGAATATAACAAAAATACATTTAGCAATGAGCGCATAATGATTTTTGAAAATCATATTCACTGATATTTATGTTAATCTTTGAACCAGAAACGAAGCCCATAAAGCACAAGCACACACTATCTGCACAACACAGATTGATAATATAAGACATAGAACGTTTTGTAACGGCGTTGGTGGTAGGGCCACAGGAGTACAGACACTTGTTCGCTAACTCGCAACACTTCGTACAACACTACATTACAAACATTTTGTTGACGTAGTTGTTCGCTAACTTGTAACACTTGGTACAACAATACATCCAGAGTAGGACAGGAAAATCGCATGTTAAGAAATAGATTCCAACCCAGGCTGAGCCCTGGTAATGTATGAATACGTCAGGCCCTGGCACTAAGTCACAAAGTAAAATGTAGTTGTAGTGTTCAAAGAAGGACGAATATAAAAATCTGACTGCATCAAAGCGCTCAACCAAACATTCTTGGACTTTTTGCATAGTTCAAGAAACAGGTAGCCTACATATTTTTTCACAATAAGGCCTCAAACGTAGGAATGTTGCAAACGTCCTTCCTGAAATCACACCATAATTATGATGCACACATGGACCTACAGAAGGAACGAAAAAGCACATTTTTAACTGCGTTCGACATTGGAAAGAGAAGCTCGCATAAGTGGATAATATTGATATCGTAGTTGTCTCTGAATGTCTTTGTATTAAATCTCCAAATATTTGTAGTGGGAAGCAGATTTTTCTGTTAGTACACCCAGTGTCAGCAACAGGATGACCGTGCTTTTTAATGTCTTAGCCTTAAACATCATACAACCAGTTTCGCTGCAGTTGAAAATAATTTCATGCGATCCTGCGTAAGCCTCACAGACATCTAGTATACTTTGCATCCCACGTACACTTGGACAAAACACACAAATATCGTCGGCAAGCATTAAGTGGTTCAATAAGCTTTACCAATACACCCAGATGTAATGTTGGGTAGTTCAAGAGATAAATCATCTAAGTCTACATCAAGCAAGTATGGACTCAATACTCCCCCTTGTCTAATCTCAATAGTAACATGAAACGGTTTGGACAAATATGTATAAATATTGCGAAGTGAATAATTCATAAACATATTCTTCCTTCTATTGCCAACCTTAAATGTATCCCTTCAGATAGGCAAATGTACCACCAGGGGTACATGTACCCCAGTTCGGGAACCCCTGTGCTAGAAAGTAGTATTTTGCTGAAACTTTTATTGGAAACTAGGCTACAATCTGAGTCTTCTGATACTTTGGATGACCTGCTAGTAGGGTTTCGGGTTCAAAAGTTATGATCTAAAGTAATAAAAATATTTGACTAATTAGTTAATTAGATGATCAATTTGTTTATTTTAGATCATAACTTTTGAACCAGAAATGCTAGAAAGTCGATCAAAGCCTCAAAAGACTTGAACTCGAGCCTAGTTTCCAATGAAAACTTCAGCTAAATACTTTGGCCTAGCGGTTGGGCCCTAAGCCAGGTAACATGAGCCAAAATGGCCTAAAAACTACTTCACTTATGACGTCACTCACAAAAAATCTGCAATCCCCAACCAAAAAATGTTTTTTTCAAGTGCAGACTAAAAGACTGGCCGATCCATTTGAACTCTTGAACAGCTCTCTAGCGCAATTGGCGGAGGAGCTATGGTGTTGGTAAGGCAACCGACAGCTGATAGTTTTAGGCCGGTTTCAAAGTACGAATATATTGTACCCTGGCTCTCAAAGTGTCAAAGGGAATTCTTTTTACTACATTAGAGTGCTGCACATAACTTATTTGAGTAATATATGGACTACTTACATAAAGCTTCACAACGATCCTAGCATTTGGAAAAGCTCAACACTTTGGCTTCCAGTCGCTTTTGGAGATTTTCAAAAAAAAGAAAAAACACTGAAACCCACGTGGCTTTGCGCGAGAATTTCTCCTGTTCGGTAAGTGCTATGGACCTGGTTGAAGCGCCAATGACTCAGCAAGTCTTCTGGTCTGCACTCAAAAAAAATTTTTTGGTAACGGGGTGTGGGTATTTTGTGAGTGACGTCATAAGTGGAGGACTTTTAGGCCACCTTGGTCCACTTCACCTGGCCCTGGGTGCCAACTATTAGATGGTAGTATTTCGCTGAAGTTTTTATTGGAAACTAGACTACATTCCAAGTTTTTTGATACTTTGGATGACCTGCTAGGGTTTCAGGTTCAAAAGTTATGATCTAAAGTAGTAAAAATATTTGACTAATTAGCTAATTAATTAATTTGTTTATTTTAGGTCATAACTTTTGACCCAGAAACGCTAGAAAGTTGATCAATGGTTCAAAAGACTCAGGCTCAAGCCTAGTTTCCAATAAAAACTTTAGAGAAACACTTTGGCACAGCGGTTGGGCCAGGCAACATGAGCCAATACAACCTTGAAACTACTTCATTTATGATGTCACTCACAAAAAATCCACAACCCTAGACCAAAAAATTTTTTTCAAGTGCAGACTAGAAGACTGGCCAATCCGTTTGAGCTCTTGAACAGCTCTCTAGTGCAATCGGCGGAGGAGCTATGGCGTTGGTAAGGCAACTGAAGACTGCTGTTTTTAGCTGAAATCTAAGTACGAATATATATATCGTACGCCGGCTCTCAAAGTGTTAATATGGCATCTAATGACTGACCAAATTGCAGTTAGTAGACATTTTAAACTTCATCTGGGTGAAAAAAACTGCAGTTCTTTCATCCATATTTGACTGTGTTTTTTACATTAAAAGTAATCTACATTTTTACACAAGTATTTAACCATAATGTAGACATGCAATGGTTTATCTACAGCAAGCTTTCATGCAAAAACAATAGATTACAATGATCAATTCAGTTCCAGCAGTCTTGCGCAGGTCATCAGTATTCTTTTCCAAACTTGCAGAGGTTGGCAAACTTTTTGGACACCATGCTCTTGCTTTAAAATTAAACAAGCCTCTCCTCTGCCTGCGTCTGTTAGTATTGACTGGTCTGGGCCATAAAGACAATACTTAATGCAGAGAAAAGAATATCTACGTCTTTCACAGTGGGCCAATCCCACAACAAGTGACTTGTATTAGTTGTACTCTCAATTTTGTGCAAGCGGCTTATTTCCAGTCGTTCCTAGTAGTAGGCTTAAAGCTTGGTAAAAAAATAGCATAAATTTTCCCATATTTACTCATTATTTTTATGTCTTCAGCTTTATCATTATATGTAGCACTTGGGAAAATTTCACTGATTACTTAGTGGTGCATTGGTAACTGGTTCAACAAACAAGTTCCTCATCTGATTCATTTTCTTTCAACATGCCTTTCTTCTTTTTCTCACTTGGTACTTTCAGAAAAACACTTTTTGTCTGTAATGACTTTTCCTTGCTTAAATATTGTCCTTATTGGAAGGTGAAATTTCAAGCTGGCCTGTCTCTGGACTTTTATTGGTACGGGTATGCAGAGACATGCATTACCAAAGCACTTGCCAACTTTGGCATGTTCATGCTAAGTACTTTGAAGCTCACAAATAAACCGCTGTCCCCCCAACCAAAAAAATTTTTTTGAGTGCAAACTACAAGACTTGCCGAGTCTTCTGAGCTTTTGATCATGTCTGTAGCGCTTTCCGGACCGGAGAAATTCCTGCGCAAAGCCACGTGTGATCCAGCTGTTTTTTCGTAAACCGCTTGAATTAACCTGGGTGCGAAAGTGTTAAGGTGTTTTAGGGACCCAATTCGGGTACCTAGAATCAGAAAATTATCATTGGGTCCTTAGAATCAGAGAAATCGGGTCCCTACAGGTAGGGATGGGCATTTCAGATTAGTTCACTGTTCCAGAATTTCCAGAATAGCTAAACCGAATCCAGAAATACCAAATGCTATTCTGGTTTTTCCCTGTAATGCATTGCACCTGCACCTTAGAATTACTAAAAAAACATCATTCACTCAAAAACCAAGGAGGCCCACACAGGATGCTTCCCTTAATCCTGCATTGGAAATCAACAATTTATCATTTTATCACACAAACAATACATTTTTGCAACATTGAACAACAAATTTTTTAATTCTAATGCAGTGGTGCATTTTTGCCAGGCAAAAGTGGTTATGACAAGAAAAGCCAGATTTTGACAATACTTTTTAGAAATAAAACTCATTTTTCTAGGCTATATGTGTCCTTAGATCCACAATCAATTTTGACTAGTGCCTCAGCACAACTACAAATGACTTTGGCTAATTTCATTCCAGGTAAACACATAAACCACTTTAATGCACAGGATTCCAGAATCCCAAACCGAAACTAAAATTTGTAAGACAAGAGTACAGTTAATCGCATAACGGTAATTCACATAAACCAGACATTTTAATGGAAATGTTCTTTTCATTTGCAAACGTAAATCAAATTGCTTAATTGCATAGTTAACTTTGAAGGAGTGTAAAGCATACTGTTCAGATGGTGTGAAATCTTAGTGCCATTTATCTGCAGCAACTGTTGCCGAAATGACTCCCTTCACTGACGTGCCAAAATCAACACTGTGTTCAACTCCCATGTTTCAGCACATTGTGTTCAGTGCTGTCGTGTCTTGTCCCTGCAGGTGCGAAGCTTTCTTGTGAAAGTTGCACTTATAAAGTTAATATTATGGCGTTGGGTAACTACCGCATGAATGCATGCGACTATGTTTAACACCTTTGTACCAGATGTGTTAAATTCTCTGCAGAAGAAGAAAATGTGCACCTGTAGGATGGTACACCAACTTCGAATTTTAGTTATTTTCCAAACCACTGAGTACAGTACACTTCACAGTTCAAAATGCAGATATATGTTGTATGTTACCCTGCGGACAATGCACTGTTTCAACTTTGTTATTTGTTTGACTTCACTCTTCTTGTTTTTTCACATCGATAAGATTCATTTGGTGAATGCCTCAACCGAATGATACTGTATATAACAAATGCCATTAGGATTACGAAAGCTTCATGACGCCACAGGCTAACAAATCAGTTAAGCCTTTACGTGCAGCACCCCTGCTGTATCAGGACCAAGAGATTGTTAGAACTTCTTGCGGTAATTCAATATTCCGCAGTTCTACAAATCTTAATACACGGCAGCTGTGAGATATAAATGTGTTTCCAACTGCAGTGTACAGTCTAAGACAAGCAGAAAAATGGCCACAATTGCGGGAAACGTTCCACCAGTATTAACATCACACACACACACACACACAGTGTGCACGTTTTAAGATAACATGCAATGGACGGGCTGCAACAACTTCGAATTCGAATTTATGTTTCAACTGATGACCGTTTGTTTGCTAAACACTAAAGCAGGATCAAGGGATTTTTAGAACATTTAGAAGCATTTTTATATCCCACAGTTCATGAAATCTCCATGTTCGGTTCATTGTCAAGCTACAGATACCAACAGTGTCTGGTAGCACGCATGTGGAGTGATGTGATTGTTTCGCAATAATCGTATACAACATTAGAAGTGAAATGCTGTTGCCTGTTTTAAAACCCTCGCATTAGAAACCTGCATTGGCAGCGTCTAATATTTGATCAACGTTACTGATGAGTACCTACGGCACAAGGGGGCCTGTAATGACAGTGAAGTGATGAGCCGCTGCCCAATGTAGTGCAATGCAATAGGGCAGGGGTGGGCAAATAACGGCCCGTGAGCCAAATGTGGCCCGTGAAAGCGTTTTCAGTGGCCCGTAGAAGCATTCAAGAAAATCTTCAAATCTAAAATTTCCTCCAACTTCTCATAGTAAGCAGCACAAATCGAGACTTGCTTCTACTTGCATAAGAAGGTACAACCCTCTGCAAAATGTGGCCTTCTCAAAGTGGCCCCCAAGCAATATAATTGCCTACCCCTGCAATAGGGTTTTCCAAATGTCTGCATGTTAACTGTGATCGCAACTTGGTGGTAGTTAGTCATGCACTGGAAAAAGATCTTTTAGAAGAAGCTGATGTGGCAAGTTATACAAAGACATTTCTGCAAGCAAAGGCAACTGTTTATTCACAGTTTTCCTCACTCCAGGCACTTTTCTAGCTGACAGTTAATAAAACGACTACAACTGATTTCAAAACTTGCAGGAAACAATGCGCTCAATGACTTACAAATGCATGTAGTCTGTTATATAACTGCAGAAATCACTGCGCATGTTGGTGTCTCGAAGAAGCTTATGTGGTGAACTGCAAAATGTCAGGGTATGCATAGTAGTGCTAAGTTTCCACTTGCCCACGTGGTGCAAGAGAAAAACGCACATGAATGGACTGAAAAAATGTCTGTGCATACGCAGTAGTGCTCTTGTTTTCACACAGTGCAAGAGAAAAAAGCACGTGAATGGACTGAAAAAATTTCTGTTTGTGCGTATAAACTTTCGTGTGGTGGAATCAAGTCCATCGCTGATGTTGTGGAAGATCTGAACCGAATCCAATTACCTGGTTTAAATCAGCATTTTGGATTCGGATAGTTTAGGATCCGAATCCTTCTGGATTCAGTATTCCTAAATGCCCATCCCTACCTACAGGTCTATACTGGGTACCTAAAATTTTCCTTGAAAAATACCTGTATCAACATCAATTTTCAAACAAATCAGCTAATCTTATTTGAAGACTTTCATGTGTCAAAGAATGCCTGTGTAGCACCAATTCATTTGAAACTTTTTTTCTTAATAGTTTTAAGGGGGTTGGTTACTTTTTACCCCACTTGACTAAATGCTGATAGATGGTTTTCTAGTTCTCTAAATCAAAAGCACTGCCCCGCTAGCTTGCAAACCTTAGCACCTGCCCATCATGGCCCTGGTGACAGATCAAAAGTGCCTGTCTGTATAGAATATTATCTTCAATATTGGTGTTGTTCAGCAAATTTCATCTTCTTTTTGATGTTCATGTGTACAACATTGTCTTGCCATGGTCTGCTATAAAGTATTTTTGCACATTTAGCTGATATTACTGATTATAAAAAGTACCTTCAAACATTTAGCTAATATTACTTTGTGGAAATGCAAAGCTTTCTTGAACCAGTTAAGCAAATGTTGTTTTCAGGAAAACTAACAAATATGTGAAAATGTTCATTGAATCGTTGATTTGAACCAGTGGATTGCTGATCTTACTCATAACTTTGCTTGTAAGTGACAAAACTTTTTTGCAGAGACTCTACAAATCAGCATTATTTTGGGCTGACAAGGCTGCTTCCTTATCCATGTGTAAGTAGAAAGCAGTTTTTTCTTTGGATTAGGTAGTCAATTGCAACAGTCAATGTATCATAGTTGGAGTTAAACATGAAGTTGTTTTTCTTGCTGATTAAATCTTTGTTTTTAGAGCACAGTTTGTCTTGTATTTCATGTCACAGTTTAATGCCTGAGGTTTTTTATTCTGAAATTTGCTCTTGGTTTTTGCAAACTATTAGAGCTTGACCGATGCATCGGTATGCTGATGTATATTGGCCGATATGACAATATTGCTGATCAGTGGCACAACAAGAAATAATCAAGGGGGTTGGCAATGAAATACATAGTCCTAAAAGTTGAAAACACTTAAAATCCAATTCCAAGTAAAGTCCAAAGAATGAACAAAAATGCAGATTTTTAAAGACAAAAATTATGCAATTCTTTCCATAAACTCAGTCCAAATCCGGTCCTGGTCCTAAACTAATGAAGGAATTTGCAGTCTGGATCCAGTCCAATGCTCATCTCTGCTATATGGATGAATTAAAGGTCAAAGTGCTTGGGCCAACGTGGTGTTTACTTTACAGGTTTCTCGCTGCCATTTGGCCTTCTTCATAAAACTGTATTATTATTTTGGTATCGTCACCAAGCCTAGCTGCTTTTATAAAAATTTATTGGGACTGTTACATAATAATCATATTGTTCCGCAATGGGAGTCTTGTATTCCACAGAAGACAGGTGTTCTGCAACTGGAGTCCTGTCAGTGATGGAATCTCGAGACCCATTTTTGTGAATCTTGGTTGCAAAGGTTTCAGGTCTCGTCTTGGTCTCAAAGGCTACAGGTTTCGGTTACTAGCATATTGCCTTGAGACTTTGAATACTACTACGATGTGGGTTTGGTGAACTTCAGCAATTCAACATGTTTATTGTCTGCTGTATCTGCAGGCAAGAAAAAATGCCAAGAATTTGAAAAAGTCCACATTTGAAGTGGTGGTGACGTTTTTTTGAAAAGTTGTCGAAAAATTTTGGCATAGTCCACAAATTCTCAAGTCTCGTATTTTTGATGAAGTTTAGGTCTCGACTACATATCTGAGTCTGGTGTTCCTTGAATTTCCACACGGTGCATGATAATCAGAGTGGGAAGTGGTCTACAAGAAAGACAATCTTTAAAAATTTTACCTGCTATTGTGATGATATCCTGTGTTCACTTAAAAGCATTTCTGTATGCTTTTGAGGAATCAGTCGTCTGCCATCTGCTTTCGTCTTTTTGCAATGATTCCAACTTGCACATATCTCTATTCAAGTATGTACTTTCCACGATGGTTGTAAGCAAGGAATCGATCAGCAAATTTTTAATAGGAAATTGATTTCACAAAAAATTACGCATCCTCAATCCTGAAAATTGCAAGCAAAGCTTATGGGTGAAAAGTTGAAAGGCTGAAGTAACAGCAGAGAAAAAACAAACTCAAGACTACAATCAAAATTTTGTAACACAAGCTCATAAATCATAACATCTTCACAAACTGACTGACGTCAGGAATACTAGTAGCGCCAAAAAAACTGTGACTCATGAAATAAGTATTTGCTCAAATATATAAAAGACGTTTACTCCAATAAATAAATGACTGAAACATCTAACTAGTTGATGCTAATGGCTGAAATATTTCTCCAACTAAAAACTAACTCTTGGTGAAATGACTAACAACGGTAGAGAAAAATAGTAAGTCATGTGCAGGCAGTAAGTCTCTGGGGTACGCATTTAAACCTGCCACGAGTTCGCTTTAAATGCTGCGGTGGGAGTAAGCAAGCTGTGTTGAGAGAAAAGCTAGCGCACAAAGCGGAAGA
>Ga0210059_1011839_pt1 | contig 13285 bp, 10 predicted proteins | sample Ectturendosymbi2_FD_188042 | JGI IMG/M metagenome (GOLD analysis project Ga0210059, IMG submission 188042) | Ecteinascidia turbinata endosymbiont from Florida, USA - Sample 2 (SPAdes) (version 2) | ecosystem: Host-associated > Tunicates > Ascidians > Unclassified | place: Key West, Florida...
CTTTGTGTCCAAACCCCATGGCGCGAGGCCCCAGAGGCGCGGGGCCCAATGCGGCTGCATCGGTTGCATCGGCTTAAGGCCGGCCTTGCCTGTGAAGGTGTAAATTGTCTATGTAAACTATCCACTGTACAACAAAAAGATAGTCTTTAGCACTACCGCTGTACCAAGTAATTTTCTCTTGATTTGGCTAGACATTTTTTAGAGCATTTGTTTGTGCTTGGCCAACAAAATATGGCAGTTTTTCTGTTAATGCTTTTGTTGTTACAAGAACTCGCTTTTGTAACAACAAAGCTCGGTAATTTAGTTAGAACGTAGATTAAATATTGCAAATAATGAACGTGTTGTAGTATGCACTGCACATTTAGCCCAATCAAAATCTGCTGGATTGGGTGTGACGCTCATATGTAGGTTGCTGAAAACATTTCATTCGCAGCTGTTGGTATCTCCAAGGCATTGAACAACAATCTGCCACAGGTTATTTCAAGTCCAGGCGCAAGCAAAAGTTTAAAATCATTATCAAGAGGATCCGGAAACTTTGATATTAGAAAAAAAAACAGTACCGTAACATGATCTTCACTTTTAGAGCTCGAATTTCACAAAATATGTAAAGCCTACTTATGCAGTAGAATTACATATATGATGTGAAAATTCGAGTTCGAGTTTTAGACTTTGTTAAGTAATTGAAGTTCGTATGCAGTTTCTAAATTCTAAAAATCACTTCGAGTCAGACATTTGCATCACTTTGGCAATTCACTACGTAGAACTTAATTCAACTAACATTGCATTGGTCTAGTCACAAATCAAAACGGTATGTGTTAAGCCTTGTTCAAAATCCATCCAGTTTTGAATCGATTCATGTTGTTTTTGCATAAAACGCCATTCAAGTCGATTAATGTATAACAAAGAGCGAACAGCCTTAGGTTGAGCCAGTGATTCAAGTCATGCCACCAACGGTACAGAATCACAATGCGCTACCTTGAAAAAAGGGTAACATCTAAAGGGACGATCTCTGTAAACCTGTTCGATGAAAGTTTGGGTCTGAAAAATTACACATTTGCTCTTGCTCAATAACACCACTGAGAATAATCAATTGAATATGGTAGCTTGGCCAGCCTAAGCAGATTGCCCACTAAGGCTTAAAACTTTGTTTTCCTTCGGTAGAGTTTCAATGCTCTCGAAGTAAGCTGTGCGTTCCAAGAAGCTTTGTCAACAACGGATTTTCGGATTGCAGCACCATGCTGATTACGGACCACAGTGACGAAACAAAAGTATTGCCGAGCTGCCTATTATCAGAGTTTTCTTGCCGCCGAAACGGGACGTTACGATGCATTCCCCGAGAATGGGTCGGCGATGGCCAGAAGGACTGTGACCCCGGAATCGATGAAACGACAGTAGTTAAAGAGTGCGATAATCTCACCGAGTTTCGGTGCAAAAGCAGCGGAAGGTGCATTCGTAGGCACAGAGTTCGAGACGGTTTTGCAGATTGCCCTGACGGAGATGACGAAGTGACGCAATTGCCGTGTATACCAACGCGAGAATTTCCCTGTCGAGATACTGGGCGTTGCATTCCTCGCTCTTGGAGAGGAAACAAACTAATCAATTGCAAGGATGGAAGTGATGAAAATCCTATGCCAACCAATGACGCCTGTGTTCACGGTGAATTCAGATGCCACAACAACAAGCGATGCATTCCAAAGTCGTTAGTCTGTGACGGAATGAATCACTGCGGTGATTGCAGTGATGAAATAGAATCTTGCGCCGATCCAAGAATGTTTCGTTGTCCAACTAACACCTCGATATGTGTTCACTGGGCGTATTCATGCGATGCTTACAGCGACTGTCCCCAAAATTCCGACGATTTTATTTCCATGCTAGGTTTTAAATGTAACAAAGACGTTTACACAAGTTCAGGAAAAACAAAAAGGTATTGTTCCATTCCACAATTTTTTCTAGACGACAATTACGCAAACTGTGACGATGAATCTGATGTATGTTATAGAAACGGCACATACGCGTGCTCATTTTGCTTAAATAACCAGACTGCCATTGCTAGAGGCCAAATTTGTGATGGAGTGATCGATTGTCCTGATTTTTCCGACGAATGCCTGTGTGCCAAAAATTTGAAAACTTCCAAGAGATCGCAGGAGCTTTGTGACCATATCTGCTATGGTACTGAAGGAAGTGCTTGCAGCAACTGCAAAAAAGGAGAGATATGGTGTGCTTATGATGGGACATGTATCTCATCTTCAAAAATTTGCGACCAACAAACAGACTGCCCTCTTTCAGAGCTTGATGAAAAGTACTGTTCACGTAAATCAATTACTATAACCGGCGAAACGTTGAAAGATTTTAAATGCGATCCTATTCCGCCTGAACTTATTGAGATTGGCAAAAAGATGAAGCTTGAAGCGCTTGTCAGTCAGTCAGCTCCGGAAAAAGCTACAAGGTATTTCAGTATTCTGTGATATGCTGTGGAATTTGAAGAAAGAAATACATTGAATTTTGAGTTGTTTACTACTGTAACTTAGCGCAAACATTTTTCTTGCGTTAACTTTGCAAGATATCTCACAAGAGAATGCGATTCTGGAACAGAGTAACAGTTTTCGAGTTCTTTCAAGGTCGTATCAGAAATACAACCCTATCATGTGCTTTACGCCACCACCCGTGTGCTTTATGCTTCCATACACTCGTGCGCTTTTTCACGGAAAGCTTACTGCTTCATTCATTGAATGTTTCTCAAAATGGGAGCAGTTTTTACAATAATTCAAGCACAGTTTCATTCAAACTATTGGTTTTTACGTTGATTTCAGTGTTGTTTATTTTAATTAACATTTTGCTTGCAGAAGAAAGTTATCGCGTTCATTTGCATCCCCGTGTTGCTTTTTTCGGTACAGTTCCGGTGTGATTAATTTGCATACTAGAAAAAGGAGAGTTTGCATAGGTTTTTGAAAGTATGCTTTGTGAGAAAAAAACTCTGCACAGAGTTTTTATCTCACCCAAACTAACATTATATAAAACCTCAGACCAACTTATACTGTTTTACGTTTTGCCATTTTTGCTAACTGAAGTGTCAATTTCTCAAGCAGAAAAAGCGTATAACAGCGCAAAAGTAATCAAACCCGTAAGAAGTCTTGCAATCGTGATCAGGGCATCATCTTCAAATTTTGTTAATTTTTTGCAAAACGCAAACTTTTTTTTAGATGCAATGGAATTACAGAATGTTTCAATTTTGAAGACGAGTGCAGTGAAAGATCAAACTGTTCTCGCAAACCTGCCATTTGTGACGAAATTCCCTTGGTTAAGGTGGGATATCTCCTTGTTGAACTCAATCTGATTATTGATTAGGGTTCAGCTGGATTTGCTTTGCTTGATTCCCTTGATTCCCTGAAGAGCCAAATGCAAATTTGCTTTAAAATTTTATTTCATTTCTTGTATTTTCTAAAATTGCAAAGCATTGCAAAAGATTTTGGCTTACTTTCTGCTTATAAAATCTGTTTAAAGCGTGTAATGCCATAATTCTTTTGAAACGTTTTGGTATGCGTTGCAGATGTATGTTCCGTACAACCTAATTGGAAACTCTAAACCATTTGTGGCTGACGTTCGAAAGTGCGGCGTTTCTGTCTTAAGTATTGCCGTTGGAACATCAATATGCAACGGCGTTGTAGATTGCAGCAGCAAAATAGACGAAAGAAACTGCTCTGATATCCGTTTTGCATGTAGAGCTGGAACTATTCAATCAGTGACTGGTATGAGATTGCCGGATGTTCTATTTGTTTTGCAAAATTTCTGGCGAATTTGTAAAGCTTTTAATGGGAGACGGAAAACATGATAACAATTAGAACTTTTGTTCAGTTGGAGCCAATGTGTGTCAACAAAATTTTATATACGGAAAGCATCTCGTACCGCCCTTTTATATATATTTACTGCTATTCATTATTTAGTAACTTTAATATTTGGAGAAGTTGATCTCCATTTTTCAGATTTATACCGAAAAATTTAGCTGATTGTGGAATTACACCTTTTTCTGGCGACTATGAACTAACGTTAACAACACAGCGCGTGCACATTTATTAATAACATGGATTAATTCCAATTGCGGCAAAATATAATATTTCTCAGATTATGATATGCAGGAGTTGCCACCAGGGTTGCTGAGTGGCAGTCGTAAGGAGTCGTAGGTTTTTGGGTGGAGTCGGAGTTGGATTCCTGGTAACACTGGGAGTCGGTTTGGATCTTTTTGTCCGACTTCGACTCCGGATGTCCAATTGGATCATTTTTTACATCACACTCCTAAATTGGGAATTCCTGTTGAAATGGTACAATTTCTTCTGAAACTTTTGTTTAAAACAGAGATTTCTTGCTGTGCACCACGATTTCCATTGAGTCAAATGTCATTCCCTTTATGTTAAGGAGTCAAAGTACGAAATTTTCGAAAGGTCGGAGTCGGGATTCGGAGTCGGAAATTGTGGAAAGCCGGAGTCGGGAGTCGGACAATTTGGAAAGGTCGGAGATGGGTCGGATATTTTACCTCCGACTCCGCAACCGTGGTTGTCACACACTATCTTTTTGCTTCAATGTGTAACAGGGGCGCAACTAGCTCTTCATTTCGGGGGGGGAATTTTCATGAAATTTCATTCGATGACGTCATCATGCTTACTCAACCGTTGTACAACTTTTTCGCAAACGGTCACAGATAAAGTTATCTTAGAAACATTTCCAAAAATGAGAACTTTTCAATTTTGATCAAGATGCAGACCGAACCATCAGGACAGAGTAAAAATTAGTAGCCTAATACAATCACCTGGTTCTAATGTTTCCAACCCGGGTTTACCCGAACCCGACACCCATTTTTTCGGCTATTGTCTACTACCCGTCACCCGTTTTTTTCAACCAGCAAACCCGGATATTTTATAAAACCTAGAATTGCTGTGCATTCAAACATTAGTAATTCTGATAACACTGAAGTTGAAGTTTGGTACGTGCAACGGCCAAATTAGCAGGTTTTAACCTTCAACTGTTACCTGGAAGCGCGAGTGTTGGTCGTTGTTGGTCCGTTTATAATTTCGTTCAATTGACCTATTTAGACGGATCGTGACATCATTTTGTACAAGTATCTGTGTTTACGTAATAAGGGTCTACGCGAAGTTTAGTCTTTTCACTAACCTAATTAAACAACTACCATGTGAAGTAGTTCTTCAAAGATACCCCGTAGTTACTAGTTTGTCAGGTGCCTTCACGTGGCCCTCCTGTACGACATTCGCTACTAAGGTCAACAAAACCTGTCAATACGAGAGCAACCACTGCTACACGCGCTGCACGTGTTCGGCATGGAATGGGTCATAAAGTGCCCTTCTCAGGGCGCCACAGGAGAAATGCTGCCGAATACCCACGACGCAACATACTCCAGCTGAACACCGAGGAACTTACTGCTGACAAGATTTCTGTCATTGAGCATCTAGCCTATAAGAACAAGGCTTTCATCATCGTCCTACAGGAGACTCACTGCACAACTGCAGACCAGCTAGTGTTTCCCTTTTCACTAGCTGCTAGTGTTTCCTTTTTCACAATTTTTCACTAGCTAGGTCAGTCCTGAGCAGGAACCACGGCTTTGCCACGTTTGTCCATGAGAGGTTGGAATGGTCACTGGTCGACCAGTCTCCAGAACAATCAGAGACTGAGTGGTTGTGCCTTGACGTTGCAGGATACAAGATCGTTAACGTTTACAAACCTCCACGCTCGCGATTCACACCAACGGCCATACCGACGTTCCCACCCACCAGTCTGTACGTCGGTGACTTCAACTGCCAACACGTCAACTGGGGTTGCAACAAAACATCCCCGGACGCTGAGAGCCGGACTCCTGGGCAACATCCAACAACCTTGGACTGTTGCATAACCCAAAGGAAACAGCCAGCTTCTTCTCTCAACGATGGAACGTCGGCACCAACCCAGACCTGGCCTTCAAGATAAATCTTGCAAGGAGATAATTAACCAGTAGTACAAAGAAAAATCCAATTAGGACTTTTTTTTTAAACGATTGGAATATAAAATTTAATCTTTATTCTTTGAACGTTTCTGCAAAAATGTCAAAATTGCTATGCAATGTTTTGAAAATTTCGGGGGGCGCAAATGCCCCAAATGCCTCCCCTTGGTTGCGCGCCTGGTGTGTAAGCTGTTTTCTGATCAAAATTTCAACGAGTTGTAGTTACATTAGAATGTTGGATTATGACAGATTTATTTGAATTGTGTTGTAATTAAGTTTAGGTGGCTTTTTTTCTCTTTCAAATTACTATTCCGTAGCTCAGCAGTGGAAGTTCACTTTATCGACTGTGCTGTAGCTTTCCACTATTCCAAACAACCTAGTGTACAGATGAACACCAAGTAAAAACTTAAACTGTGAAAAATTGAAAGTTCTTTTCAAGACTGAATTGCATGCCTTATTATGAGAGCAATCTCTCGTGCTAACGTAACGTGAAAAAAGACATGAAAATATAAACAAATCATCAACAAAGGCAAGGAATAATCTACAGAACGGATAATCCTGAAATAACGTCTTTTTCTTGGGTGCAATCACCTCCATGCTCATCTTGCCCGATATTGAAAGAAAAATGTGTTTACTTCTTTGAGCTTTTTTCACTTCCGTGAATGATCATTATTTCGAAAAAAATTATACATGTCCACTTCACATTTATGAAAATAGACGTGCCGATCTTTATCTCGCCTTTCTTATATTCAGGATCTCGAGAAGCAGTGAGCATTCCACTCAGAAAATACTGCGATGGTGTTTACCCTCCAGATTGCATTGATCAATCCGATGAAACAAATTGTTCTGAAAAAACTCACTTCTACTGCGAAAATGGTGATCCGCTCTTCGTTCAAAGATACAAGGTTCTTGATGGAAAACGCGACTGCAGTGACTTTTCAGACGAATGTCCTCCCAATCTGTTTGCGGAGAGCGCACTTTCATCGAGGGACGAATTGATAAAATCTTCATTTTTAAAGATAATGATTTGGATCATGATGATTTCGGCCGTAAATGGAAATGTTGCAGTAATGTTAATAAGTTTTACAAATTTAAAAAGAATAATGAAGAAGCCCCAACAATCTAGATCAAATGTTAATATGGTTAACAACCTACTCATACTTAATCTGGCTTGTGCTGACTTCCTGATGGGAGTCGTGCTGTTGACTGTGGGTGTTAAAACTACACAGTTTTCAGGAAATTACTGCCATGAAGACAAAACGTGGAGAGCTAGTTCTCATTGCTCTGCTATCGGCGTGATGACAGTCCTTTCCAGTGAATCCTCTGTTCTTACACTTTTATGCATGGCCTCGTATAGATGTTACGTTGTTTTCAAGCCTTTTGAGAGTAGGAGTATCAAACTGCGTGTCTTGCTTTGTTGGATAACGCTGATCTGGGTGACATCTTTTGTTGTAGCATTGGTGCCACTGGCTGAATCACTTTCCACGGTTATGGTGACTCGCATGCTGACTTCGGACAATCCATTCTTTTCCAGTGATACTATCACCTTTTCAGAGTTAAATAAATTTTCCGTCAGAATTCAACATTTAAAAACTTTTACCACACATGTGGAGACCAATACGTGGCAGGATGTTATGCGTTTTTTGAAAACAACGCACTTTGAATACATCCCAGAAAACCGTGGCTTTTTTGGTTACTACAGTCACAGTGGTGTTTGCATGCCGAAACTGTACCGAGTAAGAAGTGATGACGTAGGCTCAAATGCATTGTCCTCTGTTGTAATTACTTTTAACTTCATTGCCTTGCTGTACATTGCTCTGATGTACTTGGCAATTTACAAGCGCACCACTGGAAATGCTGTGAGCAGCTCCACTGTTCAAAGACAGAAGCAAGCTGGTAAAATATCACGGAAAATTACTTTACTGATTGTGACCAATATGTGTTGCTGGATGCCAGTATGCGTGATGACATTTATCAGCATGTCAGGCGTTGTTTTAAACCCACTTGCCTACGCCATATCGGCAGTAGTTCTACTTCCTATTAACAGCTCACTGAATCCTGTTATTTACACTGTACCTGTTGGATCAATAAAGAAGCAACTTAACGCACATATCGAAAGAATCAGACAAAAATGGCTAGTTTTCCGGAATGGCGACGTTCGAATCACAAATTTGAAAAGTAAAGCATCAACCCACGAAAGTTCTGAAACTACAGCTGTTTGATTTTTATGACTTTCGGTAGATGAAATGCAGACACAAACATCGCTATGCGTGGCATATTAACTTTGATCATGGTCATTTGAACCTTTGTAAAGTGGCGATTTTAATTCCAAAAAAGTTGATGCTAACCGAACTGTGCATACTAAGAAACACTCAGCAAAGTGCAAAACAATCTGGACGTGATCTCATTTGTTTCTATAAATCTGGTAACTTTTTTGCTAATTTTCATGACTTCGTGGAAATTTGTGAGTAAACCGCTTGTACGTGCTAACGAAAAGTGAAAGTTTTGATTCTGGAAATTGCATCACTTACGATTATATCATCCAGATCACATCAAAACCACTGACATTCTCCATGAAAAAATCTGCAAAGCCAGACATGGCATGAAAATCAAATAATTTTGCGACAGTCATGAGCGCAAGTAACATTATTTTTAAGTTCAATATTTTTTTTGTAAAAGAAGTTGTGATTCTACTTCTTATCTTTCTTATCTGTGTGCAATACTATATCTAATATCGTTGACACAAGATCGTACAGAGCTAGTGATATCTATTCAGTAGGCGAAATATATACTCTGATACGATCGCTGTATCTGATTCTTGACTGTGAAAGGAATTCTTTCGATAGACAGTTTTATAAGGTATGAGTAGAAAAATAAAACATTTTTAGCATTTCTACAATTTCTTTAAAGTTGGCCAGAAAGACACTCTTACCCGAAATCCCTTTACACAACGTTATTGGCTTGCTTCACATACGCAATAACAGAATACTATTGATGCTTATTACGTACATATGTGTTTCTGTGTAGATGTCATGTTCATATTTTATCGCATGCGGTGAAAACGGAATCACTCAATTTTTGTCCGAAGAAACTCTATTTTGTTTACAAATAAAATCATTACACTGATTTAACAAGGGTGAAAATATGTCAATCCGGCTTGGTGATAATGAAATTTCACGACAATGTGGTAGCTTGGCGAGGCGTCCTCCGTCAGAGGTGCGTTTATTACATGTCTGATTTTACAAAATTCTTGAATGATTCGGCAAAGATTTGGGTATTACAGAAGAATCCCAAATCTTGTTTTTCATACTACGAGACGGAAGCTGCAAAGTTTCAGTTGAAACTTGTGTCACCATATCAAACACCATGACCAGAGGAAAGATGTTACACCCCAAATTAAAATTGTTGCTGGTCATTACGCTTTGCATATGAAGGTGTGGACAGTATTTTCAACCTGAGAAGAGGCACACTTACCAGTACAAAAACTACAAAAAAAGTTTCATCTTTTCGAATCATTCTGCTTACGTTGAACGATGTCTAATGCCCCGTTACATGACGAACCAAGAAAGACATTTCCCTAAAATGAAGCAAGCAACTAAGAATTTGTATAAGGAAACTACTTAAAAACAACATCCATGGCAGTCTTTTCAAGTTCAGTTTATCAATATCAATCGTGTGTTGCTGAGTCTTCTACCTATATAAAAGTTGGCAATACATAATTTAAAAAAATAGCTTCGATCACTGGGCATAGCCATTGTCAGCGAAAGCAACGCCATAAGTTATAGCTGTTTAACAAGATATCCACCGATTGTTTTTGTTGAAGGTGGCTGCATGGCAAAAAAGAAAAACAATAGAGTTGTTACAAAACCAATGATTTATGTTATGGTATTTTTGAACCATAACATGAATGCTATTTGATTGTGTTAAGAATTGGGAATTGTAAACCGACTTTGAAAATGCGTATGTAAACTGTTTTTGAGCGTGATGAAGTGTATGCACTAATTACATGATGAATTACAGAAGGACTTAAAAATAACAAGCTGTGATAGCTGATTACATGCTAAGTTCAAAGACATTTCCATGATAAAGGACATCCTGTGATAATGGGAGAACGAGACAACAAGGCGGCTGTGGGAAGACGTCAACAGCCAAGGAAAGCTCCAGCTACAAGGTCGTGCGACGGAAGGTAAAGGAAAATGGTACCACGACGAGAAACAACTTCATCATTGAACAAAACTGTCGTTATCCTGTGCATAATAAATCAATTGTGGCAATTTTGTGCAGCGCAAAGTCATAACATGGCAGAGCAAAGCTATGTTAAGCCACCATTACAGAGATGCGTATATATATATTGTAGTAATTGTGAATTGTGTAATCGTATGTGTACATCGCAGGGTTCGCATGTGTATATTGTAATATTTGTCATCGGGTGTCGTAGAATTAGCGGCCCATAGCTAGTTAGTTAGAACCGCTATAACGCCCACTGCCATGGGAGAAAACATTAATGGAAATTACAAACCAGTCATGCGCGACGCTGATGCGGTAGCATCGACAAAGGATGCGACGAAACTAAAAGCACGCACTAGGGAAAGCACCGACAGAAGCATTGCTGCAATGCAGAAGTCTCGGGGTAATACTGGCAGAGGCAGTGACTTAATGCTAAAACAAACTACAAGAAACAAAACAAGAGGGGATTACAAAGTAGAATGATTGACAACTCGAAGCTGAGAAACAACTGCATAACAAAATTGCGCACCATTGAGAAATTACGAATCACGTAAAAGTTGACCGAATGCGAATGAAAAACAATGCCTTTTTAGTGCAAGCAAGCGAACGTGTGAACTGTTTCCACCGTCATGACTAGATGTTTTGCAGAACTAGTCTGAGAAAACAAGAACTGGTAGGAAACAATCACATGAAAATAGTGAAATAAATAAAATCAGAAAGTGACGCACAAATAAGCTTGCTATGACCCTGAATGATGGAAATACAGTTGGCATTGACGGTGAGAATTACGCATTGTCTGAACGGAACTGACAAAATTGTAAAAGATAAATCAACACTACAAGGCGTCCCGTAGTGCGGCGTAAGGTCATGTGAATGGGACCTGGGTAGCACAAGCAGGTCAAAAACAGGAAATGAAGTGGTCTCGCTCTTCGGGTGAGATTTTTGTAAAATCAGTTCGAAATCACCGGGGTCTCGAGAGGATCTCCTAGGAGAGCTCTCATTACAGGACAGTGCTAATGCATTGTCAAGTGTTGCAATGGACTAATGCTTATAGGAATAGGACTATAGGGCTAGGGAAAGGCACTGGTTGCTTATGCTTAATTTTCTGGTGAATAGTAATGTAATTTTTCGCAGTAGTAAAGCGTATGTAATGTTGTACAGCGTAGTTAAAAGCCGTTGTTTAATGAGAAATACAATTGCTCTGAGTTTAAACCACCACATGACTCCAGAGGTTGTGTTAAAGCAGTCTCTGTTAATTACTGTGCTAGTGCTTGTGAAATTCCGAAGGAAAGATTAGAATTGCTTGGCAACCTGGCTAGGAGGTGGCCTCAGCTAGGTCCAAAATGACTCACAACTTGTAGGTTAATAGAAAAGGAGTAATTAAATAAATTACATCAAAATTAATCTTACGAAAGCGGTCTGGCCAGTTCGGGCCTGGCCTGGACCGTTTCATTTATTAGTTGTTATAAAATAAGGGGCCTAATAGAAAACAAAACCATCAATGCAAAGAATGTGAAAATACTGTGTGTTTGTTTTCCAACAAACGTTTATGCGTTTATACCACGTTCAGGCTCTTCAGTTTAATATTGTGTCAGTGCTTGAAACGCGAATTTTCTGAGAGTGCACCAAGTAATGTTTTTACACTCCACTGGAAAACCGTTGCTCATCTGGTTAAACAAAAGCATTAATTCCGCTCATTATACCAGCATTTGTAAACACAATTCAGTGAAAACATTTTTTTCATGCAAAAATAAGAAATGCAGTGCCTTTGGTCAAAACTTTTTCAAACGTTTTCGCCTCACCATCTGCAATCAAAAATTACTCAGATCAACACTTAAAAGAGCAACGCAAGCAACTCAGCAAGCCGCGACGCTATTCAGCAAAACTTATAAATATGGACGGTTATGTCAAATTAGTTTAATAGTACGTGAAATGTTTACTTCGTTAGCTCAGGGATTATAAAACCTTGTTCCAATCTTTGTGTGCGATGAAACATGTGAGATCGCAAAATATGAAGCGAGTCAGACAGCTTTGTAAACAAGAGTTCAATTTGTTTTGTCATAACATAAACAATCTCATGAAGATATTTTTAAAACTGCCAGCTACCTATTATTTCCTGTGTTTAGGCCTCAGACACATGTAGAGAGTTGGTTATAGTTTTGCTTTTTGTTAAAGGAAGAAGCATGTTTTATTTTTAGTCTTTTTTTGCCTCTCGAAGATAATTTGCTGTACTTTTCTACCTTCGCTCACTTTCGGCTGTACAGCGAACCTGTTTTTGGAGGCCTTGTAATAACGCCGAAGACTCAAACACGCACCTCTCCTTTTATCAGCCTCGCAACATAAAAATCGTGATTGCATCTCAATATTCGTAATGACATGATTAAATGTACTAGAGCGAACTTTGATTTTAGTAGCGTCCAAATATCTTGATAAAAAGAGCCATTTGAAATGGCTTTCAGCCTCGATCGAACAACATATTTTATTTTATTTCTTTTATACAGTATCTTTTCTTTTATGACAACATCTTGTCTTTTCAGCCTCGATCGAACAACATCTTTTATAGACTTTTAGCAAAGAACAACATTTTTAATCTCTCCAAGTACAACCTCCAGTTTCAGAAATAATCGTCATTTAAGGAAAGGCAGGCAACAAGAATACGTCTAGTCATGGGCGTCGTAAGAACTTTTTCCAGGGGGGCAATGGTGGATTTTTCCAGAGGTAGCCAAAATGATTTTTCCAGGAAGGGCCAAAAGTAGTGAAATTTCATATTTCCCGCTCGAAACTGAGAAAACAACCTTTTTTGCTCAAAATGTAATAGGAAAGTGTCAAATTTTAAACTCCAGGAGGAGGCCATCGCCGACCCATTCGCGGGGAATGCATCGAAGTATCTCATTGTCATTGCATAGAAATTCAGATGAAAGACAGTATGAAAGCGTTTCGATTTCGTCACTGTTGTCTTTTGCAGGGCTTCCATCGATCTTGAACCAAAAATAAGGACGATTGGAAAAAATACGATTTTTCTACCGAAAAAGAATCAAACTTTTTTTCAGAAAAAAATTTTGCATTAAAACGAGA
>Ga0210059_1011840_pt1 | contig 13284 bp, 9 predicted proteins | sample Ectturendosymbi2_FD_188042 | JGI IMG/M metagenome (GOLD analysis project Ga0210059, IMG submission 188042) | Ecteinascidia turbinata endosymbiont from Florida, USA - Sample 2 (SPAdes) (version 2) | ecosystem: Host-associated > Tunicates > Ascidians > Unclassified | place: Key West, Florida...
ATCTCTGCCAGAGATAACATCTCTGCACGCAGAGATAGCTATCTCTGGCAGAGTTAACATCTCTGCATGCAGAGATAGCTATCTCTGGCAGAGATAACATCTCTGCATGCAGAGATAGCTATCTCTGGCAGAGATAACATCTCTGCATGCAGAGATAGCTATCTCTGGCAGAGATAACATCTCTGCATGCAGAGATAACATCTCTGCAAGCAGATAGCAGTTTTTGTTCTAAATCTGTCAGATATAATATTTTTACAAACGGCGCCCCATAGTTTCTCAACATTCTTACTTGTGGCCCAGCTAATGTTTGGTAAAAACTGCGTGGCCCACACGCATAAACAAACACACTTTCTAAAGTACCGAATTGATTCCTGTATACAATTCAGTGAGAATATTGCTGCTGAACACAATGTTTCCACTCTGTAGTGATTACATGTCCAGGTAACTGTATTCTAACATAGGCTAGTTTCGTGTTAACTCCGTGGCCCACTCGAAAACTGTACCACGACCCACAGGTTGAGAAACACTGCCTCAGATGCACCTAAAAGCAGTGAAAACATCGGGGTATCTTTGTTTACATAATAATACCTTTTTGAGTAACAAATGCACGTATGTCAGTCCCAGTGTCGATTCAAAACAGACCACTCCATTGCACAACATAGACACTCGTTTTTGTAACTGGCAAAACTGTAAGACCCATCAAGCATCAGCCCTGGACACACCAGGGCTGCCTAATCATAAACCAGAATGACAAGAAATACTGTACTGGGAGGATGTAGCCGCGAACTTGATGGCTCGCATGCTGCTTTGGAGATTAACGCAAACTATTATAGGTTTATCCAAATGGTAACGGCATAGAACCCACAGGCTATTATTGCTAGGTATTCGTGGAACACCACCGACAATCTCATGGTTTTATTTTACTTTAGACAGCAACATCCTTACCTAGCCTCATGAAAAACCGCTACGGTGGTGTTTTTACACCGAATTTTGTCCAGATCTTGCTCAGCAACCCACTGGTGCTTAGAACAGCAAACATCCTGCTGATTGCCTTCTACCCAAATACATTATATAAATATGTCTGTGCTTTGCAAATTGAATTGACGTCCTTCTTGTTTCGGCATCTGGGAGGCAAAGCGATGCAAGCGTTTGATGCACCCGCAAACATGTTCTCATTTTATTGTTTCATCCCATCAATTACAGTGAAACATTCCGGGCGCACACACACAAGAGGTTTGTTTCATCTTTGCAAGCAGTCCATAGGAAACGCGCACGTTACGGCGAAAAGCCCACAGCGCTCCATGTTCCACAGGCGAGCACACAAATATGGTCTAAAGCGCCAACCTGTCACACCAGTGCCGGGTAACATTACTTGTTCTTCTTGTGATGGCTGATATATTACGTTCTAGACTAGACAACTTCTCTCCTCCCCATATTGACCATATTGTTGGTAAAAAAGCGATTTTAACGTCGTGATTCGACGGAGACCGTACAAAGGCACTTCAAGCCGAAGGCCCGAGTGCTTTAGCCGTGCCATCCGTTTTCAAAATTTCGTCTTAGTGAAATTGCAAGGTGTTGCAGATGTACTCATAAAAAAATTGGTCTAAAACACGTCACATACAACACGATAGGTCTTGCAGAACGAAGTTAAGAACAAAAAAAATTCCACGAAGCCCAATTTACATTACCAGATGAAACAAATATCTTGTCGCTGACGAATCGATAGAACGTGTGTTTGCAATTAGACGCTATGGCACCAAGCCTTCAGGAAAGTTTGGAATGCGTGAAAAGTCCTACAAAAGCTTGTGTAGTGCGATTGATTGGAAGTAATGAATTCAAGGTCGCTTGGCGTAAAGAAAACTTTCGGTCTGTCGTTTTTTGACTTTAAGGCAAATAAGTCAAACCTTCGCTTCTCGTAACTATTTAATTAAGTACACTCAGGGGTGATCAGCTCAACAATGGCAGTTTGTTTCTAGTGAATTATACAACTTGGACAGTCGACTTAAAAATGCAAAAACTTACTAGGACAAGATTTCTTTCGCATGTATATTGGTTTCTATCTAAACTTCGGTGAAAAGATAAACTATTTTGCATAACCTACCCGTTAACAGCGCAAAAATTGCAGCCAAGAATGAGCACAAAATTCGAAAGTATGTTGAACCCAGTTAAAAAAATCGAGCTCATACAAGTAACCTCGAAAAGGACTCTGTGACGTCACAACACCACGCAAGACTTGCGAAATCAAATAACGAAGTGAGCTTCAACAAAGTGAACATGTTTTGTGGCTGCGAGCAGGGATCGTTTATCAGCAAGTTGCGTGTCAGAAATCCGTACAGAGCTGACTCTATGAGCAATTCAGCTCGAGAATGTTCCAAGGCTCCGTCATAAACAGGAATGAATGCGAGCTGTGTTCAATTTTATGTCGCTTAGCCCAACAGCGCAAGCCGGAAGTACGTAAAACACCAACAAAAAACGCGAAAGCGAAGACACCAAGGCAGAGGTCTGGCCTGGTGGTGGCCTAACTTAAAATAGCACAAGCATAACAATATTCTTCGCAACATCACATGAACAAACACACGCGTAACATGCCATGGGAAACGAAAAATTAGACCAGAAACACCCTCGTTCACTCTCTTTCCCAACATCATCAACGGCGAAAATAAGTGAGAACGTATTCATAAAAACAAACACACTCGCGTTTTACCAAAGCGATGCCAAACAAGAGCGATCCAACACAGGACGTCGCTCACACACTTCGTCCTGCCCGAGCGAGTGGAAAGTTGCGACACGACGCGATCGAACTTGTGCAAAGTTAGTGGCTTCGGTTCGACGGCAACGCCTAAATCAGGCCTGAACAACATCAGCTTTTCTTGTGGCCCGTGAGAGCTTTTTCAATTGCAGAAAATGTTGCAAGCCTGACTTTGGGTATTGTCGTCACAGAATTTTTACCAGATTACTGCACAACGAAATAGATTTTTGCGGCCCGCGGAAAATTTTTTTTGATCAATTTGGCCCTTCGAGCTTTCTGAGTTGTGCAGGCCTGGCCTGAAGGAAAAAAGTTAGATCGCCAAACGTTTGTAAATTTTAAACTCGGAAGCTTGGCGTTCGCGAAATCAACTGCACGATATATCGCATTTTCTTGCAACCCTTCAGGGGCGTAACGAGGGGGACATGCGGGAACAATGCACCGAGAAGTCCCAACAATGTCGCAACTACAATCTTCAGTGCAGTACATTTGCTCCCGAAAGACTTTAGGTTCGTTCAACATGTGGCGCCAAACTTGTTTCTTGCCCCGGGCGCCATCTAACCTCGGTGCGCCCCAATAGACTTTTTGAGCTTTTTCAAGTTTCCAACCTTCTTTCAAACCCAGCACGGCATGGCAGGCTCACTGCCCACAAAAATAGCAAGATCGGTCAACTGCTCCTGTGTTGAAGGTTTTGGAAAAGCGGAAGAATTTTTATTTGAAAAAAGCAATTCGAAACGTTGCTCCGTTTCCACGCGTTCAAAAACAAGCATAAAACACGAAATTTCATCGCAAAAACTTGACAATAGTTTTCGATATCAATCGGAACAGTGCATGGAACGCGCGACGCCGAAAGGTCGAGTCCAACCTGTTGTAAAAATAACGAGCGATGGCAGAATATTGCGAAAAAGAAAAGAAAGAGTGACGTAAACCACCAGAACTATGAACTGTTGTTGCAATGACGTAACTACCAATATATACTATGAATAGTTTTCGATGGTCATGCAAGTAATCGCGTCCCCATTGCGGCAACAACTTGCAAACGCTCGATTCCGGAACGCACCCAGTCCCAAACACCGCAATTACAGGATCCAAGCAGGATTTCCGAAAGCATTTCCACAAGACACCAGCTAATGTCGCTTTGCTTTCCCAGACCTGGTGGAGACGCCATTGCTGGTGTCGTGGTCAGGATCGTTTTTTTTTTCTGTTGAAGAAATAAAACATGTTCGGAAATGATTTAAAACGCACCATGAGCGCCTTTCGCAATGGAAGCCTCTCAGCGGGCGACCGTACAGTCAAGGGTGATGGGGGTGCCAATCAAGGTTTGTGCACCAGACTTTCTCATGCGTTGCGCAACTGAGTTAAAAGAACCACAACCAAGCATTTCCGAAAACACTGCGAGCTTTTGCTTGATATCATTACGCGAAAAATGTTGATCACCTGGCGTAGCGTTATAAATAAAAGGTGCACCTTTCGGTCCAGTCAGTGCTCTGCTTGTGCAGCTGATCTCTATTTGCGGCTGGACATTCGTGGAAGGAAGTTTTGCCAGAACCTTTTGCGGCCTTGCAACGTTGCATATATTGCAAGTTGAAATACCAGGCAAATGACGTAAGGACCGCATTATAGTGGCAAACTTATTTGAAGCGCTGCGGAATTGTGAAATTTAGAGACGGAATCATGTCACAATAGCGATCGTAGGTCCAATAACGTGAATAGATAAAAACCAACCACGGTATGCCACACACACCGTTGACGCACACTGTCAACCTCGCACTTTATGAAAACTTGCTGAATCCGCATTGGAATATATGGCCATTTACCTGAATTACGAGTATGTCACACGCTTGCAAACCCGATACCAACACTACCAGATGAAAAATGTGTTGATTGTGCTGTGCGAGGAAAAAAGACCAGAGTTCTTAAAAGCAGACAGTCAAAATACACACATACGAATTAAAAGACGGATTGTTCCAACAGAGCACAAAATTAAACTCACGAGATTTCTTTGATGGCTTGGGTTTGACCATTGACAAGTTGGCCGTCTTCTTTTTCACCATCTTTTCCTCTCTGCTGCGACGCAACTGAAGCTGAATGTACGACCACATCAGCCATACTTGCATTATGCTTATGCTAGACAAGCAAACCATTCTGCAACGATAAAAACAAATTCAAAATTTATGTTTCAAATACTGCTTTTGCATTACAAGGAATGAAACGGCAACCGGACAACATGTCTTATTTGAGTTGCTCTGCATGAGCATCAGGAAAGTAAAGATCAAAGATAATGAAGCGGGAGGTGGTTGGGTTATCAGTGGACTACTGACCTGACGAAGAACGAATTGAAACATCCTTCGGAAAAATCGACGCCCTGATTTTCTTCCTTCGATAAGCCGAACCAAAAAGCGACAATGGCCACGACCAAAATAACGAACCTCACAACCGGAAACAAAATCTTCCACACAGAAAATCTGCAAGAAATATATAATAGTTGAAATCATCTAAGTCCAAAAATGCCAATGATCTGATTGCTACCGCTGATGTGACGATGACAACTGCCTGCAAATCGACAAACAATGAATGTTAAAAATTCACGTGTCATGGTCTGACCGTCTTACGATTGAAATTCAGCAAACTCTTCAATAAGCTAGGCGTTAGAAGCATGGGTACCCGCAAGCGTGAGCAATATGAAATGCTTGGTTCCACGAAAGGTTTATGCTTTTCAAACTGCAAACACACATATTGCGCACTGGTCATATTTTGCTGGGGTCCATGAACCCTTACGAGTCTGTGTTTTTTAGGAGGTCCGTAAACCAAAATCAAATCAAGAAAATCCGCTAGTTTTTATCCGCCAGTTTGGGCTATTATTCCGGTTAATTGCACCACAGCTGTATTTTGACATGTTCAGGTTGCAAGTCGACTGACCCTTTTTATTTGATTTTGGTGACGGCAATTGGCGGCAGGTGGGTAGCCTGAAATTGCTTCTTGCCAGGGTGGTTGAGGTGGTCACGCTAAGAAGCAACCTAATCTAATTTTTCAATAATCGAAAAACGTTGACTTGGGTGCAGTGAAAGGGATCTGCAACATCAAAAAGTTTGAAACGATAACGCTTTTCAAATTATACGTTCATCGTTTGTGCCCGCCACGAAAGAATTGCAGCGCCGGCACCCACCTCAAAACGACTGATACTTTACAGAAGGACACTAATGTGGGAATGTGTTTCCTACAACCACGCTGTTTTAAAGTTTCACACAAGCTTCCAAAGCAACTATGAATATTGGCTGTACCTCAAATACTGACACGCTAGTTATTATCCACGGGGATTTGCTTTTTTTATACATAACCGAATAAAACAGTATCATACCCACTTTCTTTACACAAAGAACATATACGAAAAGGAAGTCAGTGATAACTTCTCACTGTAAATGCCGGAATCTTGCGCAAATTGGGTTTGGCGTATGCAGCTGACGCGTTACTGTTACTAGTTCGCGCATTGGTTTGTGCAAAATCAAGTAGCTTATGAACATAGTTTCTCTAAAACGTTGCCATTGTCTGCCTACACTCCGTATTTGCATTTCATGCGCTTGTTGAACAATTTAAGAAACACAATAACGAGAGTAATCAAACACGAAACCACAAATTGAGACAGTTACTGTTAGCGCTTTTTTGAACGAATTTCTCGAATTGAGCTTTTGTTTCGGCGAGTGTTTGATCTGATGGCTTTGCTAATTCCAGAAGTCTCACCAGACCAAACCCTCGTAACATCGCTGACAATGGATGCAACGTAAAAACAAGTGTTGTTTTATTTACGCGACGTGCCATATGTAATGAATAAGAGCAGTTCGCTACAATTGACAAAAGCGAACATACCCAAAAGTCGACATTTCACTCTTATCCGCGAAGTAAGCCAGCCGTGAAGCATGGAAGACAGCCTCGGCAAGGTAGTGCAAAGCCAAAAGAGCCTGACATATCCTCCACATGCTGAAAAAGACAAAGAAAGATAAAAAACAGGGAAGAACAGAGGGATCTTTGTGCGTTACGCAGCATATGAAACCTGCGAAGGACCCATGCGCTACTTATTCTTTGCAAAAATTAGACTCTCAGTCTCAACCGTTGGAACGTTCGTTTTCTCCCGCTATCTCATGCCAAGAAATGTTTTTTCGTGAGTTATTCTCAAGCAAGTCAACGTTTCAAAGAACATTGGAACACCGACTGGCTGCACACGTCGGAAGCAGTTAAGTTTTGTCGATGTTCAGTAGGATTTAGCCTTCATTTCAAGTAGAACAGAAGAAAAGGCATACGAATAGGTTTGCAACATTCCAAAAGTACAAAGCCATTTCAAGGGAGACTCACTTAAGAACGTATGCTCCAAGAATAAAGACCAAATGTAAGGTGTAATACTGCACACGAACTGGTATTTCCTCTTTTCGCGCTTTTTGGAAGTACAGCTCCGGATACATGTGGATCCAATAAGCCAGCTGCGGTGGTACAAATGCGTGAGAGGTAAAGAAAAACAGACGCCGGTTCCGCAGTCCGAACCACGCAAATCGATAACGCAAAACTTAATACGAAGTGCACTAGGTAATTAACCAGATATCAATCGTACGTCCCTGTTTGTTTTCTCCACAACCGTATCAAACTCAGAAAAACTCTTAGTCGCTTGTCTGCCTTCCAATTATATAGCATAATAGCATAGAGGCCCACAATTCAATAAAATGAGGTATTTAATATGGTACTTTCAACAAAAATATTAATTGAATTTCAGTGGGGTGGCAAAGTCGGCCATCATGAAAACATTTTAATTATACAGTTGCGATTTCCTGGCTTGTCCATGGGAATGTCATTCCTATGGGACTCCCATGGGACGGGATGGGATAGGCATAAATTGCTACGGGATGGGAAAGATAAATATGTCCCATGGACAACCCTGGCGATTTCCATCAATTGATACTGAGCTCGGGTGTTTTAGACATATCTAATTTGTCTAACCTAAGCGATAGGTTATGTCATGGTGAGGGTTGGACTTGAGTTTGATCACCACATTTCCAATGCCCTATATGGCGACATCCACAAAAAATTTAACATGCCAAAACGCTGCGACGGCTTGAACTACGATCGTCTTAAGTCGTACACGTCAGTAAGTCAATCGTTTCACTTAGAATATCTACGACACTTAATACTAAATTTTGCAAAAACAGGGATCTGTCAGACTCCTGAAACCAAATACACCAACAGATCTATAATCAGGTTTTTTTGAGGAAAATGTTAGGTACCCGGTATGGACCTGTAGGGACCCGATTTCTCTGACTCTAGGGACCCGAATCGGGTCCCTAAAACACCTTAAAAAAAACTACTATAATCCTTTTTTTCCAAGCTTTGGCAGGTCGAAATTACTTTTTGTAATCTCTTTTTGTCAACAACGTGTCTCAAACGTTGCTTTTAGATTGGCCGTACAAAGTTGACTCAAGAGCAGACAAGCTGGAAATTTCCCAGTCGTTTCTACACTAAAGCTTCACCTACTTATCCACTATTTGTGGCCTTAAATTATTTTAGAAGAAAACAACGTTCGTTCGGCCATCTCCATCTGGCAAGCCACACGTCATGTGCACTGCATTTGGAAGAGCGACGAACAAACCGCTTCTTCGCAAACAAGGGAGTAAAGTGACGTCACAGGAAAAAAATGTAAAAAACGGTACATCGTTTCGACAAGCAAACGATCAAAAGCACGTAGTTATATACCTGTATTAGCATGAAGAGCTTATTTTCCCAAGACATGATTGCGTGCGGATATCCTTCCCACAGAAAAGCCACATTAGTAATGAATTCATTCTGAAAAAGTATACGGGTGAAACACGGCATAATAATCAACAGTCCATGCAGCACGCTTTGCTAACAAGACTGCGATGTTGGCATGTTGACGTAATATCAATGTCGTTTGCAAACTAACTACAGAAACTACAGATGCCTGTTCCTTGTTCCCAAGGTAAACAGGCAGGTTTTTCGCCGTAAGTAATGGCAGCACATTCTCATTGTATCACTTCAAATACTATGTAAATAGCAGCGTGGTTTTAGCCGCTAAACAGGAATTAATGTTTTGAATTAATGCGTAAAACTAACTTTCTAACTTCGCGCTTTATCAAAAATGCTATTTCAGGCCGCGTCCCGCATGACCTGAAACTTTGTACCGATCTTTAAACTCCGCTGTAGCAACGGTCCAGTCACATTACGCCAATCACGAGCATGTTTTGGGCATCAGGGGTTAAGTAACTGGCTGGTGTTCCTGGAGTTCGTCTTTGTGGACATTGACGTGACATGATCCAACTTTAATAAAAGTGTCTGAAGGGATGCGCTCACCGATCACCAACTCTACATTAATTAACACATTGTAGCACGTTGCACTACTACGATTTTAAAGTTCTTTTAGTGACAGGGAACAGATTGTAGAACCTCAAATAAATGTGCCCAAGCATAGCAAGTAATAATTGCGATACTGCATTTATTTTTCACAACTTCACACAACGTTACATGAAAAGCAGTGGATTTATAAAGCATGTAGTATTTGAAGCGACGACACCATTTTATCGCACTTCTCAGCAACTTAAGACTCCTGTCTCGTGCCTTTCTTTACAAGATTTTCATCCAAAATGCCGGGTTTGCGCGACGTAGCGCATTTTACACAGTGTAAGCAACCCCAATTTCAGAAAACTTCACAAGAATTTGTCAATTCCTAACCGATATCACACGCTAGCGAATCTATTCCTGCACGCCCTAGAAACCCATCAATAAAGACACCTTACTTTTTACTTGCCTAATCACTCGAACAAAGAGCCTTTCATTCGGTTCGCTACATTTAGTAAATCCAACACCATGGAAACACCAGACGGTGGCCTTTGCTTTTCGATTTGTATTTTGCATGGTGCGAAGTCACCGCTTATCCGCTGTTTGCGCGAGCAATTCTCAGCAATGCGTTCGTAACGTTTTGTAAGCGCCTGTACCGCACGCAATTATATGGAACTCACCCGGATAAGAAGATGAATAGACCAGCCTGCTGAAGCAGCACAGAACACAAGCAACTGGCCAGATTCACTGAACTTGCTATTCTTGGTCTTTGACAAATGAAGCTTCTTAGAAACTTTCTGCAAATACAAACGCAACTTTGAAAAAGGAAAGCAACGCAAAAGCATTGCTTAACAGCTGCAAAAGAACGATGTTGTCCTACACCACTTTCACTTTTAAACACGTGACTTGAGAAAGTCCTCAACCGATAGTTTGTTTTTGTGAGGTAACGTTTGTGAAATATGATGCTGCACCCTAGTTGTAAGCATGCTGAGCTGATGCAATCAGGTGGACTATGAATGTGTTTAAAAAACATGATCATTAAGACAAGTACAGTGCGACAATACGCACTGTTGTAGACGCTCAGAACAGAACACAATACCATCTCAAGTTATTGATTTATTATTTTCTTGTTTTGTTTAATGAACAAGACCTGAACACACTCAAACAGGCATTTGGGGTTAACACGTTCGCATGACACCGGGTGTATCATGACCAAAAGATAATTGTACACTACTCGGAGTTGAAAGAGCAAAATGTGCAAGTGGGTGCATCTGCATCCTTTTGAACCTTACTTCCAGAAGGTCCACTACTTATTAGCTATTACTTATTAGGTAAAGGGACAAAAATGTGTTTTCTAATTTTCGCATTTGTCATTTTCTAACGCGCTTGCCCGATAACTTATTATGGAGCATGTGTGCAAATAATGATTGTAAGAAAAACCAGAACCGTTGCCAGAAAGTTTTCAATAGGGGGGCTTTGCGTTTGTGCAGGGGGGATTGAAATTATAAATTAACCAAAACTCCACTTATTTATAGTGTATCACGTTTCAATTTGGGGGCGCTTGGAGCTTTGTTTGGGGGGCTAAGCCCACCAAAGACCCCCGGAGCGACGGTACTGAGAAAAACGTTAGTTGTGTAATTTGCAACGAGGTTTGAGTCTTGAACCTTCCTAGATTTTTGCGAATTCACTGCGACGGCCATGGTCGCAGATAGACAGTGCTGTACTAACTAATGGTTGCCCGTCTTTAGGAAATCCAAGGACTTCCGCTTGCGTTTTCTCGTAAGTACGTGTAAATAACGAGAGAAGATAAAACTTAAGTTCAGCAACGTAACTGACAGTGAATTGAACCAAGGATAGAACTGACGTTTACCGAACTATGTAAAAAGTGTTGCGGGGCCCGTTTGAAGTAGGCCAGAACGAAGCACTATGTAAAGCGTATTGTATCCACAGTAAAACAGCTTTGTAGAGAAATATATCCATCTGGGCGGTCAGCGCATACAAAATGACGCAATGAACCGACGGCATTCAGAATTATAAGCTTGCGTTTGTCCAAAACAATTGCGCTTTCTATTACAATGTTGCGTGGATCGCAGTTGATACGGGCCAGAGTGCTTGCTCAATGAAACGTACCAGCTACTTTACATGAGTGAAGCAACTGCGCGACACAGGTAGAACAGGAAGATGGTGCTCAACGTTTTTTTACTGAATTTTGAAAAAGGGTTCAAAGGTGACGCCTTTGCATTAACAGGGTCTATACTCAATCATACACTTAGGCTACCGGATTTTTAAGTGATTTATTTTTATTTAATTTTCATCAGGTGTGCCCAAACTATTAAATAAATTACTATCTAGTTGAAAACTAGGTTTTCAAAATCTGATGGCGCATTTCACCATCTAGTAACACTGCTGCTGAATATTTCAATGCCTGGTGATCATACTTTTCACATTTTTTCCACCTAATGCCAATTATCCCGCCCTTAGCAGTGCTTAATTACACACAATTCCAATCGTTAGACAGATTGTTTTGCGATGTCAATTTGTTATGTGATGAGTTCCATGAAGCATTCATGATTTTTGGTGTGTAAATCGGATGATAACCTTCTTCTAGTAGAGACCACCACAACGTAATAGTATTTAAAAGGTTTCATAATTATTAGAGGGGTTCACAGCTTTCAGCCAAATTGGCACTAAAAATTTTGGGAACCACTGCCTTAGACTATATTAGTTCTCTCTTTCACTGACAAGTAGTACATTTGTTTCAGAAAAATTGTTGGTATTTGATAAGGCATTATCATTGTGGTCTCATATTCGGAACAAAATGTGCTGTATCCACAGTAACGGAGATCAGCCATGTAGAACGAGGAGCAAAGCCTTGAAGGTTGTTTAACACATTAGATAGAATTCTGACAGGTAAAATTACGTGGTCACAATGTTGTACCTTGAAACAAGTTTAAAGATATTTCCAACAAAAAAGCCCCGAGTTCATTAATTGGCAAATAAACTGATACTGATAATGGCTGATAAGGCTAGTTACCAACTGCTAATTAATTGGTGCAACTATGGTAAGTCAACTTACGCACATAGTAAGCTAACCCTGTCCTAAGGTACGTTCATCTGTATCTCAATCTCGCAATGGAAAAAACACTAAATTGTTGACTGATAGTTCTGTAACCAAGTCAGCTAAATATTTCTAAGACAGTAAGACAGGGTAAGCTTAAAAGTGTGTGCTTATGTATACATCAGAAATTCTTTAGGAAAAGTTATTGTAAGCATTCTCACAAAGTTTGTTTAAAATTAAACTTGCTGCATAAAAAACTATACGTAACACACAATAGATTAATCACCAAACATACATCAACTGCATATTCTTGAATCACTGCTTGTATAACTGTCAACATGAGCGCTTGAAAGAAAATGGCAAAAACATCCAGAATTCCACGTCGAAATTCAGTTGGGAATGGCTCTTTGAAAGAAAAGGCAAGTAAGTTGTGATTAATGTATAATAAACAATTAATGTAGTTCGCGCATAAAAACAGTTGACTTTCAACTATCCACTATTTATAAAATTCTACAAAACCAATTCAAAATCAGGGAGTATCAAGTATTTTTACATGTCCATGCTCACAAGTGCACTTGAAGTAAGCCATTACATCAAGGGAGCTAAGCAGGGGGAATGTAGTAAATCTGTTACTTTACAGATATGATTTTCTTCAACTAGCCTACAGTCAATGTGCAACAGCATAGAACGTTTTTAGAAACTAGTTACCTAAGCTTTTAAAGTTTATTTTAAAAAATTTTCCATTTTTTAAATGTTCACCATTGTGTGCAGGGCAACTACGTAATAAGGATAACATCAGATGAGGTGCAAATGTCGCCAATGCCAACACGAACTCTAACTGCCAATCAGGCTCAAGCTACTTAGGCTAAGCTAGTTTCACAAGCACACAGCACTTGCAACAAATATTCTTCACAGCTACATGTATACTTAGAAAACAACATTTAATTTTGGGGCGGCATTAGCTCAGTGGTAAAATCTCCGCCTCCTAGTTGGAAGGTTGGGTGGTCGATCCACAGCCACTGAGTGAATTGCCGTAGCGTTCCTTGGGCAAGAGCGTTCACCTCAACCGCCCCGGCAAGAAGCACAACCCAGGCTTAGGCCAGCCGCCAATTGCCGTCACCAAAATTAACAAAAAAAAAAAAAAAAA
>Ga0210059_1011841_pt1 | contig 13284 bp, 8 predicted proteins | sample Ectturendosymbi2_FD_188042 | JGI IMG/M metagenome (GOLD analysis project Ga0210059, IMG submission 188042) | Ecteinascidia turbinata endosymbiont from Florida, USA - Sample 2 (SPAdes) (version 2) | ecosystem: Host-associated > Tunicates > Ascidians > Unclassified | place: Key West, Florida...
TGAACAATTGTTTCAGGCTCGTCATTTGTATTTGCGTTTTTTCGAGAGAAACACTGCGTGTTGTTTTCGGTGCTGCGTATTCTGCCAGAATGACGATGGTCACAAATGTGTTGTAAGGCATTTGAAACCATGACCAGAACAGTTTGAATGCCTCTGTGTGTCAGTGTGCACCCCAATATGCCTTATCTTTTACTTTTTTCTCTTAGCTACTTACCTCAAAGTTTGATGTTAGATTGCCTTTACTTCTCTCCCATTACCAGGTACCACATCCCTGTATTAAGATGGGTGAATGTCATTACAGTTGGGGAGCTGTCAAAGTGTTTTGCTATTATCAGTGTTGGTTATGTGCAAACACCTATTCTGTAATGCACTATAGCTCACCATTTTTGTGCTCTTGTATTGCATGATTGTGCCTGTGATATGGGCCACAAGTCAGAAGTCTGAAATACAGAATTATTAGTATAGTCAATGTGGGGTTATGGCCTGTTGCACGCTGCGACAGTATGCATCTTGCATGTCACAACATGAATGTTGCTGTGTCGCACACAGCATGTTAACACTGTTATTTTTGTTTTTTTTTAACATTCAGCTCACTAGTATAGGTAATAGTTTTTGATATGTCATGGATGGAATCAAGACCAACCCTTCATTGCTATTTCTTGAATTGCCAGCTTTTTCAGGCCATGAGTCTGGACATCGAATAAATGAAATTTTCATTCGTGAAGGTAAGGCACTGTTCACAACATTGGTCATAACTTTGGTTTTGTTTTTTACGGTAAATGGTTTACAGTTTCATCACAGTTTCTTTTTGTACATCACAGGCTCTTACTGTTTGTCATGTATCATTTTAGATTTAATAGATTAAATAATTCTATCAATACCACTGGATTTGTCCATAGATCAACATTGCAAAAAATTTCAATGAATGTCCTAAGGCTTTATTATAAATAGCATGAAATTTATGGTGAAATCAGTGGTTTACAAATAATTGCCAAGCACACTGCTAATCTGGTAAAAAATCATCGGCAACATCTAACCTATTCACTATTGTATTTAAATATATAGCAATAGATGACCAAAGGATGATAGTACCATCAATAGTATTACCATCAATGGATGGGGGTGGCAGTAGTTTAGTCGTAAAGTGTCCGCCTCCCAATTGGAAGGTTGGGTGTTCAACCTACAGCCACGGAGTTCATTGCCATAGCGCTCCTTGGGCAAGAGCGTTCACCTCAGCTGCCCCGGCAAGAAGCACAATTGAGGCTTCGGCCTGCTGCCAATTGCCGTCACCAAAAATTCACAAAAAATAGTATTAGATATCCTATTTTTGCGTATCTTTATAACAAACTATATGTATTTATTATTATGGTTGCCCAAACTATGTCTTTCTTTGCATAGCAGTAATAGTATTTTGATATCGCTTTGTATATACTTTCTTACCCGACCTGGAAGTTTATAAAACAGATGACAGTGATGTGTTCCTGCAAGTTAGAAAATCCATATTAGGAAACGTTTTCATGGTCAGCATGAAGTTTCTTATGTTGGTGCATTTTCAAATTTGTTCTTCTGCCAATAAAACTAGCACAAAATCAAGAAAGGGCAAATGATGGTTGGACTTCAGTCACTTGGCATGGTGTGATAATTTAAAAATGATGATTGTGTAGTTTGTGATTGCATTTCAAATGTAAAACTATTGCGTGAGAATGACCTATTGTCTAGATGTGCAACTAAAGTTTGTTGGTTAAGATTCCGAATATTTCTTAATTAATGATTCCATAATGATGTATATAATTGGTGTACTGTGTTTAAATCTGCTCTTTCAACTTTTCCATGTAAGTATCTGATAATTCTTTGCAGGTGATTCTGAAGACAATAAATTGGTAGAAAGCTGTTCATGTTTTGATAGTGGAGGTGGTCAAAATATTAACTGTGGCAGTGTCATAGAAAGAACCCTTTATTGGTAAGTTGTTATGCATAATCTAAACAAAACATTTTACTGTAAAACCACAAATTTTTGCATGCAGGGTTGTACTTATTGTAACACCTTGATGGCCGGTATACGAATATATCGTACACTGGGAATCGGCCTAAAACCAGCAGTTTTCGGTTCCTTACCAACACCATAGCTCCTCCGCCGATTGCGCCAGGGAGCTGTTTAAACCCTCAAAAGATTCAGCAAGTCTTCTAGCCTGCACTCGAAAAATAATTTTTTGGTTGGGGGTTGTGGATCTTTTGTGAGCAACGTCATCAGTAAAGTAGTTTTTATGCCATTTTGACTCATGTTACCCGGCCTAGGGCCCAACCGTATTTCGCTGAAGTTTTCATTGGAAACTAGGCTCGAGTCCGAGTCTTTTGAGCCCTTGATCAACTTGCTAGCATTTCTGGTTCAAAACTTATGATCTAAAATAAACAAATTAATTAATTATGTAATGAACTAATTAAATATTTTTATTACTTTACATCATAACTTTTGAACCCAAAACCCCAGCAGGTCATCCTAAGTATCAAAAGACTCAGATTGTAGCCTAATTTCCAATAAAAACTTCAGCGAAATACTACCATCTAACGGTTTGGTCCCAGGGCCAGGTGAAGTGGGCCAGGGTGGCCAAAAAGTCCTCCACTTATGACTTCACTCAAAAAATCCTCATCCCCAACTGAAAAATTTTTTTCGAGTGCAGACCAGAAGACTTGCCGTGTCTTTTGAGCCTTTGAACAGCTCTCAACCGCTTTCGGCGCCAGAGTTATGCTCGCACAAAGCCACATACGATCTGGTTGTTTTGGCACGAAAATGCTCGAAACAGGCCAGGCGCCAAAGTGTTTACTAGCAATTTTTTGTGTTGTATTTTGCAAATAAGCTTAGTTTGAAGCGCTGTGCTAAAAAACATTTTAGGTGTTGAACAAGGGTAATACACATAACCAAAATGTTAATCATTTCTTCGTATCTAATTTGAACTTTTAAAGAAAATTTCAGAAATGAAGCACTTTTTCTTGCAGTGTGAATGCTGGGAATTGATTTTTTTACACAAATATCATAATCATTCACATAAACTTGTCTCTTGTCTTGTGCTATAGTAGTCTTTAACACCTTGGCTGCCAGATACGAATATATCGTACCTAGAAACTGGGCTAAAATAAAGCCTATTTCGGTTGTTTCACCAACCACATAGCTCCTCTGCCAATTGAGCTAGAGACTTGTTCAAACCCTTAAAAGATTCAGCAAGTCTTCTAGTCTCCAATGAAAAAAAATTTTAGGTTTTCAGCTTTGGGTTTTGTGAGTGATGTCTTAAGTGAGGTAGGCTTTCGGCCATTTTGGTTCACGTTACCTGGCCTAGGGCCCAACTGCTATCAGAAGTATTTTGCTGAAGTTTTCATTGAAAAGTAGGCTAGAATGAGTCTTTTGGACCTTTGATCGACTTTCTAGCATTTATGGTTCAAACGTTATGATCCAAAATAAACAAATTAAGTATCTAATTATGGGATTAATCAATTATTTTGTTTATAAACTTTAGATCATAATTTTTGAACCTGAAATCCCAGCAAGTCATCCAAAGTATCAAAAGACTTGGATTTTAGCCTAGTTTCCAATAAAAACTTCAGCAACATACCAACATCTAGCAGTTTGGGCCTAAGGCTAGATGAAGTGGGCAAAAGTGCCCTAAAAGTACTTCATTTATGACATCACTCACAAACAATCCGAAACCCAAAACCAAAAATTTTTTTTCATTGCAAACTACATGACTTTGCTGAGTCTTTTGAAGGTTTGGACAGCTCTCTAGCATTTTCGGCGCCAGAGTTATGCCTGCGAACAGGCTGTTTCCATGCAAACCGCTTGAATTAACCTGGCAGCTAACGTGTTAAGTGAAACTTATGAAAATGATGAACTTGTAGTAAAAGGACAAGATTGAGCTCTTTGTTATTTTCTTATGTTTCACAGATTTGATGGTTGGTGATTGTGTTGGCATATAACCACATATATTTGTTCCATTTTCTTAACACTTTGAGAACCGGTCTACGATATATTCGTACTTCGATTTTGGCCTAAAAAACAGCAGTTTTCGGTTGCCTTACCAACACCCTAGATCCTCTGCCAATTGCGCTAGAGAGCTCTTCAAGGGCTCAAACGGATCAGCCAGTCTAGTAGATTGCACTCGAAAAAAATCTTTTGGTTGCGGGTTGTGGATTTTTTGTGACTAACATCATAAGTGAAGTAGTTTTGGGGTCATTTTGGCTCATGTTGCCTGGCCTAGGGCCCAGCTGCTAGGACAAAGTGTTTTGCTGAAGTGTTCATTGGAAACTAGGCTCGAGTCCGAGTCTTTTGAGCCTTTGATCGACTTTCTAGCATTTCTGGTTCAAAAGTTATGATCTAAAATAAACAAATTAATTAATTACCTAATTAGTCAAATATTTTTACTAACTTACGTCACAACTTTTGAACCCGAAACCCCAGCAGGTCATCCAAAGTATCAAAAGACTCGGATTGTAGCCTAGTTTCCCGTAAAAACTTCAGAGAAATACTACCACCTAACGGTTGGCGCCCAGGGCCAGGCAAAGTGGGCCAATGTGGCCTAAAAGTCCTCCACTTATGACATCACTCACAAAAAATCCGCACCCCCCAAGCAAAAAATTTTTTTCGAGTGCAGACTAGAAGACTTGCCACGCCTTTTGAGACTTTTACCGGGACTGTAGAGCATACCGGACCGGAGAAATTCCCGCGCAAAGCCACGTGCGTTTAGGTGTTTTTTCCGAAAATCCCCGAAACCAAGCGGACGCCAAAGAGTTAATAAGTGAAGTCTTCCAAAGTGTCTGTTTATACTATACATCAAAGTTTGTCATGGTATTCCTGAAATGCCATTTGTATCAGACAGCAAAACATGCTTAATGTACATGTCACAAAGAACTCTCAGATTAGATGCATTAAAATATATTCCTTTTTGGTTAAAAAATGTGAAGCTTATTATTCATGTCAGTTAATGGAAATGTGTGTTAAGCGTGTGGTGTGTGTGTTTTTGTGAGTAAAGAACCTTTCTCGCCCAGGCAGATAATTTGCCCACTACCTGAATCCTGCAAACAAGTGATAGCTAGTGTTGCAACCTCTCTGGTGGTGTTGCGTTGAATGTGTGATTCACCACGAATGGGATGTGCATGAAGAACAACACCATACATATATGTGGCACGAACAAGCAATAATAGTGATCATGGCATGTGAACTTTATTGTTGCTTGCTGCCACAGTGCGAAGCTTTGCGCATATGCTTCTCGGGATTTCCGATGGCAACACTAGGAATGTTGTCTGACTGTGAATAAGGTATATGCAAAAGTCATTTGTATTGTACTGCGGTGTCAATTTGGAGCTTATAATAAGGACCTTGGGTCATTGGGGCGATAGTCTAAATTTCAGTGACAAAATTGGTTTTATTTGAAAATGGTGACTGTGCAAGTGGCGTAGCTACATAGCTATTAGTATGTGACTATGCAATAATGCATACAAAGTGTGTTTGTAGCTATATTTCAGCAATTAGTTTAGATTCATTTGCAGTTCAGATACGATGGATATTTATACCCAATATAGATGCGTGGTGAAAAAATTGTATACAAGACAAAACAGTATTAGTTTTTAAGCTTTAGCATTTTCACCAATCTACAAAATACTATAATTGAAGGAACTTGGTAGATGTCAGTTTGTGTGGAATTACTGATGGTTGACTTGCTGCATGTGCATAAGTAAATGACAATATCATAGCTTCTCACATTTTCAATGTCTGTGACAATAGATATGAAAACAATATTCTTTCTCAGGAGAACCCATTCCAATGTTCTTGAGCTTTTTGAATACTCACTGAACACCACTCTGCAGCAGAACCACTTTCAATTGATTTTCCAGAATTCAAAAGTTGTACCAGGTAAACTTTTTTCTGATTTTTTTGTGTTTTGCTTCAGAATTTTGTCATCACTTGCTTCCCATAGACTTGGTGTTTGATATTGTATCGCATGCATAATTTTGTTTTACATTCAAATTTTCCAGTTGCAGATCATATAATGTATTAAACCCTCAAACTGTTCATTTGAAAAAACATGAAATACAGCATCTTGGAAATCTGCCATTGTTAGGAAAAGCTGATTTTAGATTTGGAATCAGCACACTCAAACAGACCTAGTATTGTAATTTCTATCTTATTGAATCTCATAACACCGTTCATCAATGTCATCATGCAAGAACTTACTTGTAAACCTGGGTTGAGTCATATTGTAATTAGGGGTGTGCATTATGGAACATTTAAAGGTTCTGTAATCTTTATTTCGAATGCAGAATATGTAATCCTATTCCAAAATTACTTGTTAGGAGCAATAGGTTTAGAATGCCCATCAGCAATCACACGAGCTGTTAATTAGCTTGTTACATGACTACGCAGTGCTGTGAGCTTGTTGAGTCTTCTTTTCTTTCTCTTACTCAAGAGTGCAAAAAGTGATGCAGCAAAATTTATTCAAATTATTTGTTTTGCCAACATTGCAATTTTTCACATTTATTTGACCCGAATTTCTTTTGAATCTAAATATTCACAAAAACTCTGATTTTTGGACTCGAACACTGAAGGATTTCAATCCATAGGTTTCGATATTCCATTACATGCATCCCTGATTTTAATACACTTCCTAATATATAATGCTGTCTCGTATTATGAAAGCATTTTTAATGTTTTATGTTGTTTAACTGCACAGTGTAGGATTAACTCTCACAGCTTGAACTTTCTTTGATGTATAGTTTATGTGATTTGCTTGTGCATGTGTGCCCATCTACGTGCATTTATCATTTGGCTGCAACATAAGCTGTAGTGAAAACTACAATGTACAACACTCCTGACATGGTGTTGCTTGTTCATAGGTGTGAAAATTTTCAGCAACAACACTCAAGTAACTATCTTGTTTTGTACCCTTCATGCTGTTCATCGACTCTGCCTTTCGATTCCCCATCCTAAGCACAAGGTAAGCTTTCATGTTCATCCCGCTCACAACTTAAGGTCATTGACAAATTTGCCGTGGTGTAACTGGCACTTTTTATAGGTTAAGATCATGAGCCCATCAGCCTCTTATGTTGTCTGCTATTCACAAAAACCAAGGAGGAAAATCACTTTCTGACACAACCTATTTCCCTGAAATTGTTTTCCAGTATACGTATCCATGTTATTGCATCATAAGCACAAACGACGATGCTTTTCTGGGAAGACGATAGCTCAGTGGTTGGGGTCCGCTTCTAATGCAGAAGGTTGGGTGTTTGATCTATGGTGCTCCTTGAGCAAGAGCAGTCAAGCCATCAGTCCAAGCAGCTTTCAGGCTTCAACCTGCTGCCAACTGCCGTCATCTAAATACAAAAGATTATTTATTTTTCTGCTATTTCAGACTATCATTTAATCACAACCGTTGAAATTTTATTTTTTTCGTCTAAGGTCCACAACCAGTTGATATTTTTTTGGGAGGGACAAAATGATTGCAAGTTCTTATTTTACCGAACGACTAAAAAGGTGTTTGGCACTTTCAAAATGCTTTTGTAAAATTTCGGGGAACAATTGCCCGGTTACCTCCCCCGGTTGCGGGCCTGCTTCGTGTCACGCTTGGCTGCACATTTCAGGATCACTCGATACTGCGTGGATTGACTGGCGAGCATGCAGAGGAGCGCGGCAACGCTCATTATTTCGACGAGGCTGAGCAAGTGGCAGCTTTCACAGCAGGCCTGGTCGGGAACCCGACGTCAAAGCAACAGCAGAGCGGAGCCGTTTTCGTTGTCGCGCCCACTGTCGGCGCCATTACCTTGGTGAAGATGCCAATCAAAGGTGAAAGCGTTTTCCTACCGTTACAAAAATTTCAGTAATTTGGCGAACTGTGCTGTACAAATTTTTCTAATCATTTAAAGAACTGATTTTGATTGGTCGTTTTACATTTGATTAGTATTTTTTCTCCGTTTTGTTTGGTATTTTCTTTACACATTGTCTTTATTCGTTCCAAAAGGTCTTTCAAGCTTTGTTTCATTTTGTTGCTTTTTATCGAGTTTTATGAATGTAGGAAACGCACTTCGTACAAATACCAAATATTTGTGAAAATCTAAATTTTCAGCCGATTTTCAAAACATTGTTTGATGTAGCACAAATTTATATGCTGCGCACATGCTGTTGAAGTTTGCAGCAAACATCAATAATTAAACATCTGGTGTCAGCAAAACGTTGCCGTTCTGTTCAACATATCTTACTGGTGGTTTTTGGCACAGTTATCATCACCCCGAACTCTCTCAGTCATTCAGTGTAGCTTTACTTTCAACTGAAGAAACGCGTGTTTCCAGGCCAGACCGCAGTCTACCAACTGAACAAAGCATCGCGCATGTCCCGGTTATTCTCGGGCATCAACCCTTGGGCGGGCAGCGCGTCGACGGAGACCCCCTCCAGTATGGAGCTAGTGTGTTTGAACACTTCCAACCCGAAGCTGGTGGCGATATGTCGGGACAACAAAATACGCGTTTGGTCGTGCGTGGTAAGTCGACCTACCGCGCTTCACTCTAACGTGTTTGCAAAAACTTTCCTGAAGCTCAGTCTAATCCCGTTGAATTTTTCTGCCACACACCGGTATGTTTTTGCTGGATACTTTGGAAACAAGCAGAGCTGATCGCTCAACCGCAGTAAAAGTTACTGGTCGCAGCTGTGACTCTGTTCTGGTAACACCGCAAACACCGAAACCGTGTATGGTTAGATGTTATTGCGGAGATGGTTGTAAAGACTTTACCCGAAGTATGGTTAGATGTTATTTCACAGTGAAAGCATCTACACGTTGCATTGCTGTGCAACATCATGTCCACAACCGGGCAGCTAGTTTCTAAAAAATCATTTAATTCGCGCTATTTGTGCTCCTTAGTGTTGTTCTTCTTAGACAAGCCCGAGCGGAATTGCAGCCTTTGCTAACGTTGCACTTTTGACTGAACTTGGACAATTTCAAGCATTTCTGATGTTTCTTTCTACAGAGCCTGGACTACATGGTACAGTTTGACTTGGACCCATTTGTTAAAGATGAATCTGGAAGTTCGAATCCAAGTAGGTATTGTTGCTGGTAATCCTGATTGATCCAAGCAATACATTTTTCATTGATAAAGAAGCGTCTGTGCTGGAAACTATCCCACTTGATTGGATGAAATCTTTTCAACTTATGAAAGGCTGTTGTGTTGCCGCAATTTAAAAACCTCAAATGGTGTAAACAACAACAGCAGCCACCTTGTCACTTTTGTTGTAAACACCAACAGCTGATCAAAAGCAGGTAAAGCTGCCACTTGAACCATTTGTGGATGCGAAGCTAACAGCTGAGTTTGTAGTAGATTTGGGCAGAGCCGGATGTCACATTTTACCGACTTGTTGGTGGAGATACCGCGCGCAATGTCAAGGGACCCATTTGTTTATTGTTTATGTTTGTTTTGTTTATTGTTTATCCCGTTTGTTTATTGTTTATGCAGAATTTCTCTTTTAAAAAAATTGATGTTTGCGTTTTCTATGATACGATATTCGAAGGTAAATTCGCGTAATGGTCTCATCATGTTGAAAACTTTACAAAGAGCGTTAAATGTATGCGGCGACGCGTTAATAATGTACTTACGTCAAAGAAAGTGCCGCCAGAAACAAATGAAACGATTAAAAAATTGGGCGTCGCTTTTTATATGTTGTGATCGCGGAAGTGCCTGAACGGGTGACGGTTGACTAGGGGGGAAAAGTCGACGAAGTGGACTAACAGAGTTTGATGGCCACACAAGACGAACCTCTCCCAGTTTAAACTAATGTGCTCCATCATCTTAAAAAAACGCGTATTTTTCACCAAAAAGACTTAATTTTCCAAATCGCAGTGGCCGTAACTTTGGTTAGATTTGTTTTCTTAACCTACAGAACAGGCCCGGGTAGCCGGTTGAACCTTTGCTTAACCTCTCTTTTTTCTTTGGATCAGACATTGAGCACAAGATCAAGACTCTTCAACACGAGGAAACTGGAAACTGGACCATCTGCATTTACGTTACCACCGGCGACGACGCCATGTTTGTCAACTTCAAAGTACGGGGTGTTGTTTCGAGACAACAAATTTCTTCAGCAGTTTTTGTCGGTTTTACCTCATTACTGATCGGAAAACTATAGAAACTGGGTTTTGATAGATATTAATGCGGTTAAACGTTTAGCATTCAACCTCATGCTTCACTGTCAAGAGCTTGAATCCCGTCATGTTCTGCTGCAATTGAAGTAAACGTCGTAATCCAGTGGTCGTGGCTTCGAGCCCCGTGCTGGACGCCAGTGAAGTGTTTCATCACGCCGGACCTGCTAACACGCAACCGCTGACGTATAAAACGGGGAATCTCAAACGCAGCGTAATTTGTCAAAATTGATTAAATCCAGATCCAGTGTTCGGAAATTTTCTCGGCGAAAGTAAAAAAAAAACGAGACAAAGCAGCTAGATGAGTAGAATTGAACGATAAATCGGGAAACCTCGGACGAAGTAGTGGTTGTAGTTCAGAAAAATATCTGTAATTTACGGAGTTCAGTGAAGTTATTTTGTCAATAAAACACGGATGACTTTTTATATGTTCTTGGCTTTATTTTTAAGGAAAATGTTAGATCCCCGGTATGGACCTGTAGTGACCCGATGATAATTTTCTCTGATTTAGGGACACGATTCGGGTCCGTACAACACCTTAAAAAACGCTGAAGGAATTTTTCGATAAAATCAGGCAATTATGAGGCAAATCAGAAATTCTGCACCCGATGCAGAATTTTCGTTGCCCAAATTAGGAGTACAACAATCACACATCAAAGTTAATAAAACATTTTAGCCACATTCTGTGTCCCACATTAAGGCAACTGCAAAATTTACGAAACGGTCTCCCGCACCATCAGGAAAAAGCCCTCTGCACCCTTTATCTTCAGGAACAAGCCTTCCGGAAGGCATTTGCACTGAACTGTCTGGAACCATTCTGCAGTAGCTTGGGTTACTTCTTCACACAGCTCGAGTGGCAGCCATGACTCAATTCAGCAAAGTGACCGGTTGTCATCGTAACGTTTGTCCTGATTGTTGCGTAACAGATCCTTCTTTCGCAGTCGACCCCCAACTTCACCAGCTTCGAACACGACGCGACAATCAAGAACTTCGCCGACGTCATACCCACGCGCCTCGTCTCTTACTTGCTGACCTTGTCCGGCCACTTGTGGGCCCTCTGGGTAGACGCGGACGACCAGATGGCCTTGAGCGTTTGCGACCTGGCCACCATGGCCTGGCACGAAGTGGCCCAGAGCGCGACACCTTCGCCCGAGGTAAACACTCCCCACAACATTCCACCGCATTGTTCTATTCGTCGAACTTCTTTGTTTGATCAGCGATCAATCTGCAGGTTGTGGTTCACGACCATCTCGCAGTCAAAGAATCGTTCGTTCAGGAACTATTCGAATCGAAAAAGTTCCACCTAACGGCGATCCAAAAAGCGATTGCCATCCACCAGAGAGCAGCACTGAGCACGCGGGGTTTAACCGAGCAGGAGCTTCGGGAGATCGTCGTTCGCTTGATGGAGGAGGAGGTTGTAATGTTGCTTTACAAATCAGTGTCATAGTGCGCTTTCAAAAAGATTTTTTTTTAAATAACGGCAAAGGTTTATTACATTAGCAATCGCCATGTTGTTACGGCCGATCGATTGCGATGATTTGTTTTTGTGTCCAATGTGGATTGCACCCTTAGGTTGAGTGCTACTCTGCGAAATTATCTGATTTCGTCATTTCTGCCTGTCCCGTCATATCCGTTTATAGCACAGCGCCAGACGCCAACAACGTCTTTCTTTATCCTCCGTAGTAACCTCGATTGTGCGTCACATTGCGTTTTGTCGTCCGTCGCTCACACAAAGGCATTTGCAACAAGTTGCAGTTTTTCGACCTTTCTTACTCACGTTTCCCAGCCATGAGTTTCGTCTTTTCACTACAAGTCGCGTTAATCTCTGCGCAGTGGCGCAGCTGACAGGGGGGGCAGGGGGGCAGGTAACCCCCTTGGCAAGCCAACTGTAAAAACCGAGAGTCCACTTCGCTCAAACCCCTAATAAAAAAAACCCCTAACTGTCTCTGCGTTTGTTACGCAGTTGTGATGTCGTGAACTTCGACCTCTGATACGCAACTGACAGTGACGTCATTTCTCTGACGTGCAGCGTCTGATGACTGCATTTGACCCGACGCGACAGTTTCTCGTCCGTAGTTTCATTTCAAACAACAGCAACAAATTTCATTCAACAGGTTTTGATGATGCTTCCGGTCGGTTGTGACGTCACAGACACGGACAGCGCTGAGCTGACCGAGCTTCAAGTGGGAGTGTGGCAGAAGTTCCACGGTACATGCTTGCAGTACCAGCAGTATGTCTCTGAACCTGTCGGCCTCACTGAGAGTGCCAGTGGATCAGTCAACGTGATCAAGAAGGTTGGTACGCTTTACGTGCTGGCTCAAGTTGCGTGCATACGTAAGCAAACAACTCTGTTGTTTATCAGCATTGTCTCGCGTTTTTGTTCGTTTGTGTTTAAGTGGGGGGTTAAGGCAGCAGCCAGTTACTTCAAAAATTGTACTCGCCGGTTTTGTTTTATCGTCGGCGAAGGTTCATGAAACGAAAGATAAATATCATGGATCATTGCTGATGACAGAAAACAATCGTGGCTTATGACGAAAACAACAATGGTTTTTAAAATGAACAACTGACATTCATTTAAATCATTGCTTGTTGCGTTGTTGTTGCTTCTAAACGAGGTACAAATACAGTGCTAAACGTTTTTGGAGGGGTTAGAAGAGTCGTGACTTACATTACAACACACGGAGAAAGACACGTCTTCGACCTATTTTTTTTAAACTGACAGTTTTTTCAGTATTGATCCTGACTTCTTGCGTCCTTATAGGACCACGTGTCTTACCTGGCCCCTGTCTCAAAACTGGAGGCGGTGTGTCGAGGTGCAAGTCCTGGTATCTTCGAAGACATGTTTCCTGACGGTGGGTTCACGTTGTTATTTCGCGTAGACCGTGTAATTATCGAAAAAAATGCGCGCCATTGTTGGTGAACTTTCCATTGTGACGAGAGAATAAAAGTTTGTCAAAAGACATTTCAAAGGATACTAAGCGAACTCACAAAAAATGCGAATACCTTCACGACCTGAAGAAGTGCACAGAAATGTTCGCATTTTTTTCAAATATACGATTTAAGTATCTAAGTAAATTGCGTCCACATAGGCGGCGAAGTTAAATCGTTCAGCAAATAATTG
>Ga0210059_1011842_pt1 | contig 13284 bp, 9 predicted proteins | sample Ectturendosymbi2_FD_188042 | JGI IMG/M metagenome (GOLD analysis project Ga0210059, IMG submission 188042) | Ecteinascidia turbinata endosymbiont from Florida, USA - Sample 2 (SPAdes) (version 2) | ecosystem: Host-associated > Tunicates > Ascidians > Unclassified | place: Key West, Florida...
CCAGGCAAAAATTTTTTTTTAAGTGCAATCTACTAGACTGGCCGATCCGTTTGAGCCGTTGAACAGCTCTCTAGCGCAATCGGTGGAGGAGCTAGGGCGTTGGTAAGGCAACCGAAAATTGCTGTTTTTTAGGCCGAAAAAGTATGAATATACCGTAGGCCGGCTCTATACGTCTTAAGGTGGAAGGCTGCTGACACCGTTTTTTAGCTTCCAAGTCTGGAGGTATTCACCTACAGTTGCCATGTCCTTGCACAGCGCGCCTTCCACTGCCTGCCAATCTCAATCAGCATGCATGATTGCTAGATTGTCAGCATAAGCATACTTTCTGGAGACGGTGGTTGGCAGGTTAAAGATGTAGATGTTGAAGAGAAGGGGCGCCTGAACAGATCCCTGTGGGACACTGTTCTTGAGGCGTCAGGACCTGCTCCTTTTGCCATTTCCGATGGTAAGTGTGAAGCTGCGATTGCCAATCATCTCCATGATCATGTGGACCATGTGTCTGTCAGGCAGCAATCGCAGCAGCTTGCAGATGATGCTGCGATGCCATATGGTGTCATAGGAGGCTGCTGTGAGGTTGACAAACACAGTTCCAGCCTTCTTTTTAGCCAAAAAGCTATCTTCCATGTTCTGTGTCAGCAGGGGGATCTGGTCTACGGCCAACCTCTTGTGTCAAAAGCCTGCCTGCTCCCGTGGGAACAATGGGTCGATGACTGGATCAACACAAGCGTAGATGAGCCTTATGGATTTTAGGGGACACACAGCAGCGATATGGGTTGGTAGCTCTTTGGGTCCCCCAATGGCTTTTCTGGCTTAGGGATCACAACTATTAGTGCTCTTCTCTAAATCTTAGAAATTTTGAGTTGGTGCATGCAGGAAGTGTGGAAGTCACAAAACCAATATATTTCGAAAATGGTGATTATTGATGTTGCCGAAGGACGGTAGTTCCGCCCATCTTGAAATCTGGCATTAGTCATGTGTAAGCACTGCTCCATTGGTATAAGATGAACTATAGCTGGTTTTCATTCTATTAGTTGTGATTATGTGATACTTTTAGCCTCAACAGCTTTTCAATGCTATATGTGTAGCAATGCAACCAACAGCAAGCAATGCATAGTCAAAATTTGATTATGTACTTGAAAACACAACTCAGTCAAAACAAATGAAGCTTGAAATATAAGATGAAAATTAGTTCATACTGTAGCTTCTTCACTATGCATTTAAGTAAAAATCTACTGACTTACTATCAATGAGCTGCTTTTCCTTTGCAACAGCATTGGTCAAATCTTCAATTTCAGATGTCAGTTGACGAAGGGTAGCAATGAATTCTGTTGGTACACTGTTTTCATTGAATTTTGCCATGTTTTTATCTAGAATAAATTCTTACAGTTTCACATGCTAAATGAACATGTTGATGTAAATACATACAAAATTATAAAAACAACAAGAATTCTAAAAATATTTTTACTAGTGCCACAGATAGTTAGACATTTTAAATTTTGGCCACTAGTAGATTTTAGGAGGTAAGCACAACTTTTTTCATTTCACACTGTCATATTTCAGTGATAACTTTTACCTTAAGATGTTTATAATGTTGCAGGCCACATAAAATTTTATTAGATGAAACTTTATTTATTCATTCTCTTCTAACTTAGTTTAGGTCAGCTATGTCCAACTGAGCCAAAAATTATGTCACCATCATAACCAGAGCTGCACATTGAATGACAATGAGGGCCGCATATTGAATGGCTTACTTGGATCTTGGCAAACTAAATTTAGTTCAAGGTAAGGTACTGAAATCGTTCGAATCCTATCTGCAATGGTAACAAATTTATCACACATTTAACCACTCCATAAGTGTGATTAAGCAAGTTCAGTGCCAAGGGAACAAGGGTAGAAATCAGAAAACTAGTGAAGTCTTACAACAAGGTGTCAGTTGGCATATGGAAATCTCCCAGCATGTGGTACAGATGTGATAAAGTAGCACTGAGGACCACCTGCATCAGAAGTGTCATATTAAAAATTATCAAAATAAGGGAAGTTTGACAGTATGTAGGCTACTTACACTACAGCGAAAACGAAGACCTAAACTGGGCTGCATGTGGCCCACGGGTTAGACATAGCTGGTTTAGGTGGTCACTCAATTGATATGGAATATATGTTGTAATTTGGTTTCAAATTACCAACCACATGCTGGTGACAGGCTTATTTAAAAAACTGTCAAGTACATGAGAGATATGACGTCTATCAATTCAGTTGAATATAATTTACCCATGTATACCTTTTCTCTGTCTCTTTCTAAGTTGAGTCTATTAATGTCATGCTTGATGTTGAAGGTCTTCGCAGAGGTTCAGAACATTTGCTTACATAGAACTGCAAGCAACTTAAAAGTTTACCTTGCTTCCACTAACAAGAAATGACTGTTGACCAATAAATTCCATAAATTGCACGATGACTTGGCCTTCTATGAAGAACGCCATGGATGCTAGTTACGCTTTTGTCGTTCTCTTACGTACTGAAATCACACGTTCATTCAGACTTATAGTGCAACTTCACCGTTTAATCCACATTGGGAAATGGACAAAACTTTTTCGCCAAGTTACTCTTCAAGTCAAATAACCTATGTGGAGGCAGAAGCGGTAGAATTTTCGTGTTTCCACTTCCACACAAAAAGGACCGCTTCCGCAGTTTCCGCATCTGTGATTATGATCAGTGGATCTCAAACTTTCATGAGCCATGGGCTCTTCCAAGTTTAACTGGTGAATACTTAATATATTATGATACTTGGGTTATGCAATATGATCACGGCAAAGCTGCCTAGTGAAGGCCTCCACTCATGGGCCCCAGAGAACTGCTCCATGGTCCCCAGGGAAGACCGAGGGCCTAATTTGATAAACCCTGCCCTAAATTGTAAAAGTGAAAACTTTAAAAAAAGTACATAAGCCTAGCTCTCTTATCAAAAGTGTAACATTCAGTAGAAAAACAAAAGCAGTAATGGTGAGAGCCGAACTGACGAGCACCCATCTAGCAGCCACACACACATCCCCTCGACTACGTTCACTGTGCCACTAATGTCACAAACTCAATGTTATACTTGGAGAAAAGTGGATGTGGTTCCGAACAGGTTTTAACAGCAAAATATCCAACATAGGTTTTGCCGCTCTTGGCAAAATAAAGGAAGTGACTATGGATATGCCTGTCCTGAAGCAATGCAAATAAAAAAGGGTCACTTTGTCATTCCAAACTCAATATATTGTATTGTGTGTGACGTCTTCACTCCCACACGCAAAACGCTAGACTTTTAACATGCATCACAGTCAAGAGAAAAAAGACACAAATACACAAAAGAAGATGAGGATATATGCATTGCGGTAGTACAGAGTATACGCTTGATGGCGCTAATGCATTTACTGTACTTTGATGCAATACAAGCTTTTTAAGACACATGCATGAATGACGCCATCATGATTAATATAATGAAGAACTGCAATGACTTCCAAGTACATCAATGTGTAGAATGCATGAGGGAGTTGGAGGCTGTGAAGGACCAAGGGTCATCTAGCCTGCAGACCTCCGATAGACGAAGCTGCTTTTAGTGCAAAGGGAACAGTGTATAATAGTTAGTAAAAGTCTTTTACTCTGGGTATAAAATGTAATATGTGCAAAGCAGTTATATGGTAAATTGAAGTAAAATGCGTTGCAAGCAAGGAAAAGCCACCAGAAGAAAACGGTTTAAATTTGTCACGTTAAACATTTACTGTTTTTATGCATTCAAAAATATTTGTGAATACACGAGATCCAACTGCATGGATCTCATGGCCTAAGGGTTACGTGTTACAGCTGCTATGCCAATAGTTTTCGATTAAACTCTCACTCTGCCAACTTTCGTTAAAGTTTGTTTTTTTTACTTTTTTTCAGGCTCAGGTGTTACATTTAGGGGTTAGGGCTATGGTTAAGGTTAGGTTTAGGGTTTATCTTTTACGTTTAGTTGGTTTCCACAATGCCTACTGCACTCACTCTCGTCGTGCGTTACTGTTATGTCACAGGTGGCATATGAATAAGTTTGCAAATTTCAAGATCCATAGGCGTATTGGTAGGTCACTGCCCAAAACAAACACTACCTTACAGCAATGCAGTGAGCAGCATCGCAGATGAGATTCCTAATTTTGGTTCATTTTTAACAATTTGATCAAGGAAGTGACTACGGATACGCCTGACCTGATGCAATTCAAATAAAAGGGTCAGTTTGTCATTCAAACAGCGTGGATCTCGTAGCATAAGGGTTATGCGTTACGGCTGCTATGCCAATGGTTTTCAGTTCGACTCTCACCTTGCCGACTTTACTTTTTTTCTTTACTTTTATCAGGCTTACATGTTACCTTTATGGGTTAGTGTTAGGTTAGCCTTAGCTTAAGGCTAAATTAGCATTAGGTTAGGGTTAGGTTAGCCTTAGCTTATAATTAGCATTAGGGCTACAGTTAGGGTTAAGGTTTATCTTTTACGTTTACTTTGTTTCTACAGTACTAAGCCTACTGCACTCTCGTCGTACATTACTGTTACGTCACAGGTGGTGTATGAATAAGTTTTCAAATTTCAAGATCCATAGGTGTATCAATAGCCACTGCCTTTGATCAACTTTTGAAATTTTCTGATCTCATGTTTTGCATCTACTTAGGGGATTACTAACAAGAAATCCTTGATATACTGTAGGCTGAGATACGCCAATGAATAATAATCATAATCAGGGTTCCTTAAACGGGCCCTCAGCCCCCCTTGGGAGCCATGGGATGGTTCTCTAAGGGCGACGAGCTGAGGACTACACTAGGTAGCTTTGTCGTGACATCACTGCATAACCCAAGTGTCACAATATATTGAACATTCGTCAATTAAACTGAGAAGGGGACATGGCTATTGGCTCAAGAAAGTTTGAGAACCACTGGCCTAGTTAAATGGTACTGCAGTACTACACTAGGGCCTAGATAGTAGATGATGATGTATCATGTAGGTTACAGACACTGAGACAGGTGAGGTGTAGGCTACTAGCCTAGGCCAGGGATCAGAAAATAGTGGGTCATCACCAAAATTCGGGTTGTGAGACCCTCAACTCTGAGTCGTGAAGTAATTTCAATTTACATTTTAAATCTACCATGATTCTCATTCATTAGACAGAATAAATGCAATCACTTACTGTTGTTTTTCGTGCTAGGCTATATAATGTTTCATACACAGTTGTGCAAGAAAATATGCTACTGTCACTAGATGTCTTAAAATTGATATTTATGTGCCAACAGAAAGCATTATTATGCCTTTTCAATTTCACTCATCCGCCTTTTACTCAGCTAGTGTGACTTGCAACCGAACAAGTGCCTGATTCATTCAAGAGGCCTACAGTACCTACTGTAACGTTGTACACTCCGAGCAAGCGACATCGGCTTGTCAGTGATGCCAGGTTATTTTGCAAAAACAAGCAAGTAAATTTGAAAAACAAGCCAAAAATAAGTAATTTAACCGAAAACCAAGCCCAACACGCATTGGCATGAAAATTCAACAAAACGAAAAATCAGCAAGAAAATTTAATAAAAAAGCAGTGAGGCAAATCCCAAAAAACATGCCCAAAATGAACCAATTTACAAAAAACACGCCCAATAGGCCTTTAGCAGTAAATTGAAACAGCAAAAGTGCCATTAAATTTGAAAAAAGGCAATTCGCAAACAGATATCTGCAAAAAACAAGCAAATTTCAATTAAAACAAGCCCAAAAACAAGCAACCCGCAAGCCTTCAAAAAAACCCTCAAGTCCACAAAAAACAGGCCCAAATTTGCGGGACAACCGCAAGGTTGCAGAGGTGGGACCGGATCCGAATTACCAGAGTCGCCTCCGGTAGGATACTGCGATTTTTCTTTCGGACCCGGATCCGAACCCGGAGTCAAAAATTTAGGAAAAACCGGACCCGGAGTCACTTTTCAATTTCGGCAGCAGCAAAAGTCTGAATAGCAGAGATGATCACAGAACCGGAGTGCCGGTGTCAAGCGAAATTTCAGACCTCTGCGCAATTTCTGACCTGTTATTGTTTTTCAGTTATTTTGCTTCTCAAAATAAAGAAATAAAGTCTGGCAATTACTTTTTTGATGTGTGTTGTTTAAATTAAAACATTTTGGTTAGATGTCAGCTACCTACAACAAGCTATAGCACGGGAATAACTTTAACCATTGAAAATTTTCGGACTTAGTCGTTGACCTCAATTATTTCCTTTTTCTCACCCTAACCCAAACCCTAACCCGACACACTTATCTAAACACGAATTCACAAGCCCTAATAATCAGTTTCATCAGCTTATTTGGTATGTAGAATATTACTCTGTACATGCGTACATGGTGTGAAGTCCGAAATTTCGCAAGTCAGAAATTTCGCTTGACACCGGAGTACGATTCAATATTTGTAAACAGATGATGATCAGCTCCTGACCTTGAAAATTCAAAATGAGTCTATTGTGAAAATTGAAAGTGAACGCTCAATTCAAACAATTGTCAGATAACCGGTTAATTATTGAAGCTTGAACTACGTAACTAGTGTTTCAACGGTTATTGCTTTACAACTTAAATTACAGCAGAACCTATAGTTTTAAAGATGTAAATTTGATAAACATGCCTATTTTGTCTCATGAGGCAAAGTTATTTTGTAACGTGACAAGTTCAAAACACATTACAAGTTTGAAATGCATGACACGTAGCTGACCGTAACCCCTAATCTAAGTGCAGGCAAGCTTTTAGTGGCTTTTTGTCTGTGTTGCGTAAAGTAGGGACCAAGCCATAACTCTAAACCTCAACATGTTGTGTCTCTCTGTATTGTGCTTTTCACATGACCACTTCGACCATTTGTGTTGGATCAATAGCAAAATAGCCACAACGTAAATTTTGCCTCATGAGGCAATATAGGCCCTATCTTTTTGATTTTAGTTACTTGGAAGTTTTCGGAGTGTAAACAAGAGTCGGAGTTGACGTTTGAAAATTTTTAGGAATCAGAGCAGGGGTCTTACAGCCAGAAGAAGGAGGGGAGTCGGAGTCTGAAAAATGTGACTCCGCTTATCTCTGCTGAATAGTCATTTCTTAAGTAAAAACATGGGTAAATTACGGTTGGATCGATGATTGTAGTCGGAGTCTGAACAGGAGTCGGATTCTCAAATTTGGAAAATTGCCGGAACCGGATTCAAAAATTTTGGAACAGGAGCGGGGTTGGAGTCTGAAAAAGTGACTCCGGCCACCAGACGTGTGCATGGACAGGATCAGGATTGGATATCCTGCAGGATACTTGCAATTTTTTTTCGATCAGCATTGGAATTGGATATTCATTTTTGAAAAAAATTGGATCAGGACAAGAACAGGATATTTGTTTGATTTCTATAACGAATTTTTCCTGAAAGTGATGCAAGATGTCACATACAATGGTGCTGCTGTTTTCTTTACTATGCTTTTTATATTCACAAAAAATCAAAGTGATTTTGTCGGTATGTGCTGCACTCATCACAATCGATAATATTTCGTGTAACTTCATCGTAAATATTTTCCGGGAAAGTGGAAGTAGTAAGCTGCTTTTATATTGCTGGTATGCTGCTTTGTTTTGTTGTGCTGGGTGGCACATGTGTGTGTTGTGTAGGCTAATATAGTCTATTTCATGCGTGGCCAACTTGTCTTCGACTGGGATCGACTACAAAATTTCTTGACAACTCGCGATCGACCAGTTGGTAATACGGTCATTGGTCACAAATACAGAATGCCAAAGTTACTATCACATGTGCAGATGCAGTGTTCCACCGCCTTAGTAAGTGATACACAGACAGAAGGCAAAGTGTCTGTTACACCTAAATCATGATTGCCATGCAATGATAGAAGAACATAGCGCAATACCTTCGTGGCATTTACCGAGCTAGCCTATGGTCAGCCATCGCAAGAGGCACCAAAGAATATACGTGACCAACCAATTGATGGATAATTTTTATGTACTCACCGGAATATTGATTTCAAAATGTTCTTTTTAGGTAGCTTGTCAATTCAATGCAAAATCAGGTGCAATCGACCAAGTGACACTCAGCGATCAACCGGTTAATGCGATCAGCCTGTTGCACACCCCTGGTCTATTTCAGTGTTTAAAGCTGCATTTCTTTTGGTTAGAATTTTGAACATTCTACCTCAAGTTTTACACAGTCAACCTTTGCTAAAAGACAGTTTGTAGTATTTGTAAGCTACATACATCTACTATATTTTATACTGTGATCTACTCTCAGTGTTACAAAATATATTTCGTTTATTTTATCAATTGATTGAATGCTGGAGATCTTTTGCAATCAGCTGCTGCAGGTGGAATTGGTCACATGACAAGGGCTATATCTTTGGATTAGCGGATCTTCTTTGCCATGTACTGTAACCAAAATCCCAAACCCAAATTGTAAACCATTGTCTGGTTTTTAAAAATATTTATTAAAAAGGTAGTGTCTATTTCACTGGCGTTATTCTGGCGGCAACAGATCGGCTGGAGCTATTGTGCCAACAGTCGAACTTTCGGTCTCGTGGCATGACGCAATGCAAAAAAAAGGTCACTTTGTCATTAAAACGCTGTCCTGTTCGTGGTGTAACAGTTAGGTGTTATGGCTGCTGTGTTAATGGTTTCCGGTTCGACTCTCACTTTGCCAACTTTCGTTTTTTTTCTGGCTCCGCTTGCAGTAGGAATTACGTTTAGGGGTTAGTGTTGTTAGGTTAGGGCAGGGGTTCCCAACCTTTTTACGATCTCGTACCACTTGGTCACCCTGTATTGTCAACGCGTACCACTTCTTCCAGTACAATTAATTTGATCTAATCTTAGTTTATTCAGAAGAATGATATACAATACATTAAAATAACAATGAAAGACCGCAACTAAACTTAATGAGATTTTTGTTTGTGTTTGCCTTCCACCAATTTGTCGATGCGTGTCGTAAATTTGCTAACAACGCATCGTAAGTCATAATATTGTGATACAATAGGAATTGCAGGCAACAAGAAAATGTATTTATTTAGAAACAGAGCCTGATACGTAAACTAGAGATCTGTGAATCCAGGTTTTTGTGAAAAATGGAACTTACTCACAAACCACCCGGAAAGCCTTCGCGTACCACAGGTTGGGAACCCCTGGGTTAAGGTTAGGATTAGGGTTAGCTTAGTCCATTTGTGTTAGGTTAGGGTTAGTTAGGTTAGTGTTAGCTTAGCATTAGGTTAGGGATACGTAGGGTTAGGTGAGGGTTATCATTAGGTTAGGGTTAGTTAGGTTAGTGCTAGCTTACCATTAGGTTGGCTTAACTTTAGATTTGGGATAGGTTAGCTTAGGGTTAGGGCTATGGTTAAGGTTAGGTTGTACGTTTATCTTTTACTAACATTTACTTCCTTTGTACCAAGCCTTTTGCTGCTGTCATCTTGGTGGAAAAATAGACACTGCCCATTAAAAAAGTGCTGCAGCTTACATAAAAAAATTTCCCATAAAAAGAGTCGTCTACATCAGCACAGCCTAAACAACAATGCTGAGAGCCAAAACGACGACCATTAGCACAGCAGGAACTCCCTTTGGACCAGGTTCATCGTACTAACTCATGGTGCCACGAACTCAGTGTTATAAGTGGACAAAGCCAGATACACCACAGTTCAAATGGAAAAATAACCACAGACCTATACCTCTGGCAGCAAAATACACACTAATTTTCTGTTTTTACAATTGAAAGTGCACAACATGTGATGTTATTTTTATGGATTTGTACACAAAATGACAGGGTGTTTTTGTTTGGAAGTGGGTACAGGTCCACTGGCGGTGACACGGTTAGAATAAATTGCTGAGTTTGTCACATTAGCAGCACTGTCATGGTAGTCAAGTAGACGTGTCTTCTCTTGCCATAATCGGGCACCATTTGTTTTGGTTGAAGTGGTTTGCACTTTTCATGGTACCTGTTTTTATTGACCTTTTTAAAATTTCCAACTTTTTGTAGTCAGATATGTGGTTTAGGTTTATTAAGTGTTGGGTTCAGATTTATTAAGTTTCTCCCAAGCACAGTCCAGCCTACTGCACACTTGTCATGGATTAGTGTCTTGTTACAGGTTATGGATGAATAAGTTTTCAAAAATGAAGGTCCTCTGGAAGACCTATAACCACTGCCTGTTTGTTTCGTATTTACCAATGTCGCATTCGGATACAGATGGATATCGGATTTTAAATTTAATAAATTCTCGGATAAGGATTGGATATGGATATTTAAAAAAATGATCGGATATGGACCAGGAGTTAAAAAGTCAATATCCCCTCACCTCTGCAAGGTTGGTAACACTGCAGCTTGTTCAAGTCAGAGGTAGTACCGGAGCCGGATTGCCGAAGTCGACTCCGGCAGGATTCTGCGTTTTTCTATCGGACCCGGATCCGGAGTCAAAAATTTGGGAAAAAACAAACCCGGAGTCACTTTTCCATTTCGGCAGTAGCAGGAGTCTGTGCGGTCATTTCTTAAGTAAAAACGTGGGTAAATTATAGTTGGATTAATGATTGCAGCCGGAGTCTGAACAGGAGTCGGATTCTCAAACTTGAAGAATAGCCGGACCAGGATTCAAAAATTTTGGAACAGGAGCGGAGTTGGAGTCTGAAAAAGTGACTCTGGCCATCTCCTGTTCAAGTTTCCAACAGAGGTGTCCGTATTCCAAAAGTAAAACGCGGAATCCCGAGGTGTCCGTATTCCGAAAGTAAAAAGCACCAGGTTCGAAAGTAAAACGCAGAATCCTGCCGGAGACGACTCCGCCTCTCTGGATCCGGTGCCACCTCTGGTTTACAGTTAAATTAGACAAACAAGTGTTGCCACAGTTTTTTTGCAAAAAACACTAGATTCACAAAAAAATTCACTAGATATGAAAAACATCACTTGATTCAAGATTTCGACATTTAATCTTTTGCTTGGAATCATATATAGGCTACTTGTGCACTTTGTCGCCCAAAACCAATTGCACAATTTGCAAGTTTCTCAAAATCGATCATGCTTATGACCTGAAAATCTCAAGTCGGTAACCGTCAGGTTTCTTTCAAGAGCTTTAAAGCAGTACAAAATGGATAGGCAACTAATTTTCTCCGTCACACTTAACTGCGCCTTTCTCGATTCTCGAACCTACCAACAAGCAGGAAAAAGCCTTGGCTTGTGTGCGTACCACAGATGATCGGATAGTGTTTTTTAGTATCTGATCCTATCCTGTTCTTGAAAAATGATATCCGTAAACGATCCGAATTCAATTTTGGGTAAAATCTACTATCCATATCAGAAAACTATCTGAAAGTGTATTACGATGCACAACATACATTTTTGCGTTCTGTCTATTTTGCCTTATGAGACAAAATAACTGCTGAAGTTATTTTGCTTTTAACTTAACACGATTGTTTGAAGTAGTCATATAAGTAGACAAGTTTGCAATGCATGTTTTGTTTAGTTGATAATGACATCTGTAACAGCTCAGTCCCACCTGCATTGACAAGTGTTGTAATGATTTCAGGGCTGACAAGCAGTTAGCGGCTTCTTGTTTGCATTATGTGAACTGTAGGCTGAACCCTAATTCTAAGTGCTAGACTTCAAGCACCATTTTTTCCCAAATTTCCTCCCAACGTGCCCTAATTTCTCCTTTGTTGAGTTCGCGTTGCAATCTCAATATGAATCGTCTTCAGACTCTGGAGTAGTTATTAATAAGTGACATTAATGACTTAGAAAATAAGTCAACGAAGAGACCCAGAAGTTTGTCATTACTGTCAATGCAGAGTAGTGACTGGGAAGAATACTGGGAAACTAATGTGCGACAGAGAAAGGGACTTCCAACGAAACGCGTGAGGATGGAACAGTGTGAAAACTGAGATATCCATTTCCACCGGAGCGCATATCATGAACTATTTACATTTGAAGTTTCTGAATATATTGTTTGTGCTTTATTGTATAATATTGATGAGGAGAGTAACCAAAACCATTAGCTATATAAACTCCGTTAATAATTCGCAATATTTTACAAGTTATAATAACGATTTAATAAGATAAAACTACCGCGAATGAATATCCCGATTGAGACGGATAAGGCAAAGCTTTACCGCAGAGGTGATCGGACTCAAGTTTTTTCGATTCCGACTACAGTCCTGATCCAAAAGGTAGGAATCCTGATCCGAATCCTGTTTGCAACACAAATATGAAATATAAATCCTGAAAAAATCCTGTTTATATATTTGACTAATCAACGTGCAACTATTAAAAATTTCTGAAAGGTAGTGGTTTCAGGTCCGTTAGTGAACGTGGGTATTTGAAAAGTTATTCATCCGTCACCTGTAACGTGACAGTAACACACGATGAGTGTGTCATAGAGTGAACTAGGCTTGGTATAAAATGTACTAAACCCTAAACCTAAATGTACTAAACCCTAAACCTAACCCCTAAACATTAACCAAAACAGTAAATCTGAACACAAAGGTTTGGATACATCTCAAGAAAGTAAAAATGTGGTCCCTTGACAAGTGCAATCATTAGACTGCTACCAAAATGAAAGGTACCAAGGTAAGAGTCGAACCGAAAACCATTCACACAGCAGACTTAGACGCATTCGCTACACTACCACAACGGCGCTGTTAAAGTGACAATATCAGCATTTTATTCAAACCACATCACTCTCGCCGGACCTATAGCCATTTCCATTCTGAAAAGCAAAGCTTTACCAAACACAGACTGGGAATAATAAAACCACACATAACCAAAATGGCACTAGAAGGCAGATCCAGAAAATGCAGTCAACCAAGTTCATGCAATGAAACACGAAGCTAAAAGCAATATTGCCAATTAAACTTCTAATCGCAAAACAACTTAAGCTTGCTAGACTTGCTACATCCACTGACAGTAGCTGATGATTAAGCCCTAACCGATAAGTCAACAGGCACTAACTGATATTGATGCACACTAACGTGTATACTGTAATACAGCAAAATAGACACAGCAACACCACATCTGTAATCTCCACAACTCACAATTTACAAATGTAATCTGACATCATGTTGCATTGAACCTGATGGCTGATAGTGGAATGAACTGATGGGATGCTATGGTGGTGGACTGGTGCTCTGCAGTGTATAGTAGTCCCGGTCTTATGAACCAATGTAGGGTTTTCCTTTTGGTGTAGGAACCCAATGTTGAGGTTTGGGGTGTTGCCCAGCGTAGACGTTGCTTGCGAGGAATGCTGTCGTTGCATGCAGAGATGCTGGTTTCCCCAAACG